>Ga0299915_10001153_pt1 | contig 19519 bp, 21 predicted proteins | sample RVTome_13_FD_200263 | JGI IMG/M metagenome (GOLD analysis project Ga0299915, IMG submission 200263) | Soil microbial communities from uranium-contaminated site in the Upper Colorado River Basin, Wyoming, United States - RVT92D227 (version 2) ... | reverse complement strand
GTATTTCTTTGCGCTTTTCTCCGTGCCTCTGTGTCTCTGTGGTGAACCGCTTTATTCGGCATCAGTCGTCTTCCATCGACGGCAGCAGGATTACTTCGTCCGGAACGCCGTTGCCGTTTTCCTCGAAGCTCAGGCCGCCGACCAGTGAGTAGCCGGCATCGCCTTCGAGCAGCACTACCGCCTGCCCGGGCATCTGCTGCAGCGCGGCGATCAGCTGTTCCACGGTCACGATGCTTCGCCCACGGCGAGCCAGATATCGGTATCGCGTTTCAGCCAGCCTAGTGTGATGGCGCGGAAGGCCTTGTCGTCCGCCGTCTGCCAGATCACGCACAGCAGGGCTTCGTCCTTGGTCAAGGGTTCGTCCTTTTCCAGTTTTGCGTTGGCCGCCGCGCAGGCGAGCGGGTCGACGTTGTGGCTGGCGAAGACGGCATTGGCCGCCGCAATGCCCGCGGCAATTTCATCCGGGGAGGGCAGGTGGGCGTGCTCACCGACGAATGTGATGCGTGCTTGCATGGGCTTCTCCTTTCTTGATGTCATGCGGAACAAAGCTGTTTGTCCGGCCGCTCCAGTTCCATGCCGCGAAAGACCGAGCAGCGCCGGAACACGTCGATGCCGGGGCGGACCTGCTTCTGGCTGCAGTATTTGGCCGTCAGTTTCGCCAGGCCCTTGATGTCGCGGCCGCTGGCGCCGGGGAAGAGCTCCACCAGTTCGGTGAGCAGCGCGTCGTCGACTTCCAGCGCGAACTGTTCCAGCATTACTTGCCAGATGCGGCGCCGGCTCTCGCTGTCGGGCGGGTCGTAGCGGATCAGGGCGATGCAGCGCGAGACGATGGCCTCGTCGATGTCGTCCACGCGGTTGGTGGTGAGGAACAGGAGGCCGTTGAAATACTCCAGCACGCGCAGGAACACGCCGACCACGGCGTTCATGGCGATGTTGTCGTCGCGGCGCTTGATGTAGACGTCGGCCTCGTCGATCAGCATCACCGCGCCCCAGCGCTGCGCGCGGGTGAGCACGTCCTTGAGCGCGGTCTCCATCGCCGCCACGTTGAGGCCGAGTTGTCCCGAGTGCACGCGGTACAGCGGGCGCTGGATGATTTCCGAATAGACCTCGGCGGTGAGCGTCTTGCCGACGCCGGGCGGACCCGCGCACAGCACCGTGGTGCCGCCGGACTTGCCGGCCACGATGTCGTCCATCAGCACGTCCATTTCGGCAGTGAGGATGTCGATGAGGTCGGTCTGCTCCGGCGGCAGGATCAGCTTCTGTTTCAAGGCTGGCTGGTAGGCGTAGGGCACAAGGTCGTCCACGTGCACCCACAGATAGTGGTGCAGCTCCAGGTGGAACATGAAGACGTAGGGATGCACCGGCAATTGGGTGAACAGGCCCTTGGGAATCGCGTCGCGGGACTCGCTCACTTCATCTTCGGCGTTGTAATGGTTGCTCTTCGCCGCCTTGCGCAGATACTGGCCGAGGATGTCGCCGGTCGCTTCCAGGGTGGTGGTGCGGGCGTTCAGGATGCCCTCGTCGTTCACCAGGCGGGTGCTGCCGCCGCCGGAGGACAGCACCACCACGTCCTTGCGCGACCAGTCGGTGTCGCGGTGGGTCGCGGTCGGGTCCTCGGCATAGAAGCCGGTGCCCTGCCCGGAGAACTGCGCGCCGTACTGGCCGCGCCAATCGAAATAGCGCTCCGCGGTGTCGTCGTAGGCGGCGATCAGCTCGGCGCTTTCGCGCACGTAGCCCTTGGCGGCGAAGATTTCCGCCACCGTCTTGTCGACGATGTCGGCGGCGGCGATGCGGACGCTCGCGGTGGCGAGCGTGCCCTTGGCGTTGGCCTTGAGTTCGAGCATCACCTTGCCGGTCTCGTCGTTGGACGCGGCGATGTAGTCGAGGCGGGTGACCACGTAGGCAAGGGGCCGGTCCGCGACGTTGATGCGGAACAGCCAGCCGCGCAGGGCGTCCGTCGTCAGATAACGCGCGATCGCCGGCATCAGCATTTCCAGGTCGTCGTCCGGGCCGAAACGGGTGCCCTGGCCGTCGAAGGCCTGCTGCAGCGTGGCGAGCTGCGCGGCGCGGGTGCGCATGGCGGGGCCGGCCTCGCGGTAGAGGTTGCCGAGGAAGCCGAGTTCGGCGCCGGAGAACTGACGGAAGGGCAGCGTCACCTTGTTGCCGAAGCGCAGCTGGTCCTGGAGCGGCGCGAGGCGCGGGAACTCGCTGATCATGGCCTCGAGGTAGGGGCGCTCGATCTGCAGGTTCATGCGCTTTCCCCGCCTGCGGCAGATGCCGGCCTGCATTCGAACATTTCCGGCTGGTTCGTGCGGTATACGCGCAGCCACATCAGCGTGGCCGGTACCAGGGCACGCACGGCAAACCACAGCGCCTCCTGCTCCGCATTGCGGTTCTCGCCAAGCTGGCGCGCGACGGTCTGCCAGCCGCTCCAGTCCACCTCGGCGAGCAGGGATCGCATCGACGGCGGGAGGTTGGCTGCGGTCTCGCCCATGATCCGTATCTGGCGCTGCGTTTCCGCACGGGTGAGATGGGAGGCGAGAAATTCATCTTTTTCCACCCCCTCGGTCAGGGTCAGCACGGCGACTCCCGCCTCTTCGATAATCGACAGCAGCGAGGCATTCAACATGAGGGGCCTTCCGGGAGTCGCCTGGGCGGACCCTGCGCAATGTCGGGCTTTGTCGCAAATGCGACAAAGTCGTGGCGAGGCGCTGCATACGGGCAAGCTTCCGTCATTTGCGCCGGGGCCGTTCAGCGGGTGCGTAGTTGCTGAAGTGGCCTTCGCGAGCGGCCTGAGCCCGGCCGCGAGCGAGTATGCCGGCGGTCTTTCCCGGCGCCGCCGGCAGTGACACCTGTTTTTCCACTTCCTCGCTTCCGCATTCCGGGCAGGCAAGCGTGACGGATCCGCGGACCAGCAACTCAAAGGTGCGGTCGCATTTTTTGCAACAAAAATCAAAAATAGGCATGCGTCATCCCTGTATCGATTGCGACAAAACGCGCGTATGAGGAGGGACTAGCAAGAATGGGGCCTTGTGGCAGGGCACCCTTTTTGTTTGTGCGCGGAGTAAGCGGCTGGAATGGGGGACGACGGAAAGGGCTGGTCAATGAACAAAGCCCGCTTGCGCGGGCTTTGAAATGCTTCCAATTAAAGAGGTGGGGTGGACGATGGGGCTCGAACCCACGACAACAGGAATCACAATCCTGGACTCTACCAACTGAGCTACGTCCACCATTGGTGTCGCCAGCAAACGCTGGCAACGAAAAACTTGGCCTGCCCGACAGGAATCGAACCTGTAACCCCCAGCTTAGAAGGCTGGTGCTCTATCCAGTTGAGCTACGGGCAGAGACTCACTTCTCGGGCGAATACGGGGTGGTCGGGGTGAGAGGATTCGAACCTCCGACATCCTGCTCCCAAAGCAGGCGCGCTACCGGGCTGCGCTACACCCCGAAATCCTATCGGCGCTTCAGGCGCATTTCGGAGAGGCGAGACTATACCTTGGCGAATCGGCGGGGTCAATTTTAGCTTGAGTCGGATCGGGCGTTCCGGGAAAATCACCCTTTTGTTTCAGGGTTGTCTTGATGAGCGCACGTATTCTCGACGGCAAGGCCATGGCCGACACCATCCTCGCAGTGGTCCACGACAAGGTGGCCGAACGCGAGGTGCAGGGCAAGCGCCGTCCCGGCCTGGCGGTGATCCTGGTCGGTGGCGATCCTGCTTCGGCGGTGTACGTGCGCAACAAGAAGCGCGCCTGCGAGCGCGCCGGCGTCACCAGCATCTCGCACGATCTGCCGACGACCACGACCCAGGACGAACTCCTCACGCTGATCGACACGCTGAATGCAGACGCCGCCATCGACGGCATCCTGGTGCAGCTGCCGCTGCCGGTGCACATCGACACCGAGACGGTGATCGAGCGCATCCGCCCGGACAAGGACGTCGACGGCTTCCACCCCTACAACATCGGCCGCCTGGCAGTGAAGATGCCGACGCTGCGGCCCTCCACCCCGCGCGGCATCATGACGCTGCTGCGTGCGACCAACGAGGAACTGCGCGGCAAGAATGCGGTGATGGTCGGCGCGTCCAACATCGTCGGCCGGCCGATGAGTCTCGAACTTTTATTGGCGGGCTGCACCATCACCGTGTGCCACAGCGCCACGCGCGATCTGGAAAGCTTTGTGCGTTCCGCCGAAATCCTGGTGGTGGGGGTGGGCAAGCCGCGCATGATTCCGGGCGACTGGGTGCGCGAAGGCGCGATCGTGATCGACGTCGGCATCAACCGTCTGCCCGACGGCAAGCTGGTCGGCGACGTCGATTTCGATTCGGCGGTCGAACGCGCCGGCTGGATCACCCCGGTACCGGGCGGGGTGGGGCCGATGACCGTGGCGACCCTGCTGGAAAACACACTCGAAGCCGCACTGATGCACAATCCCTAGGGGCTAGTTCTGGTGCAGCGTCCTTAAATACGCCACGTCGACGAACGGCTGGCCGAGATCGGCGCCAGCGAGCCGCCGGTTCGGTGTGCCGGGGTCGCCGAGGTCGGACAGCACCACGGCAGCGCCGGTGAAATCATGATCCAGCGTGTAGTCGTTCACCGTCACCAGCGTTTTCAGGCCGGCGCCGAGACTCGCCCGCAGGCCGTTCTCCGAATCCTCGAAGGCCAGGCAGTCTGCGGCGGCGAGTCCCATTTTTTCCAGCGCGTAGTGATAGATGTCGGGCGCGGGTTTCTTCGCCGGCACGATGTCGCCCGCGGCGATCACCTCGAACCAGCCCTGCGTACCGGATCCCAGGCTGTGTTCCAGCAGGACGGTGACGTTTTCCGGGGTGGTGGTGGTGGCGATCGCCAGCCGCAGGCCGGCAGCGCGCGCCTCGATCAGCAGGCGCTTGACCCCGGGACGCATGGGGATGCCGCCGCGCGCGGCGAGCGCGCTGTAATGGCGGGTCTTGGCCTGGTGCAGCTCGGCCACCAGTTCGTCGAAGTTGTCCGGCTTCCTATAGTCCGGCCGAAAGTGGTCGATATAGTGCTTCATCCGCTCCTTGCCGCCGGTGACGGCAAGCAGCTTGCCGTAGAGGGCGACGTCCCAGTTCCAGTCGAGGCCGGCGTCCTTGAAGGCTTGGTTGAAGGCGGGACGGTGGCCGTCACGCTCGGTGTCGGCAAGGGTGCCGTCCACGTCGAAGAGCAGGGCGTGTAAAGTCATGTGGGTTGCGGCGTTTGAGCGATTCTGATATTAAGTCGGGTTGGGTTTTACCCGGAATACACCAATATTTTCTTCAAAGAGAACGAGATGGCTGAAACTTTGATGCGCTTTGAGCCGTACAAGGCCAAAAAGGGCGAAGAATACATGAACGCAAAACAGCTCGCGCATTTTCGCAAAATGCTCGAAGCCTGGAAAGCCGAATTGTCGCAGGACATCGATACCACGCTGCATTCCATGCAGGACGAGCAGACCGTATTCGCCGATCCCAACGACCGCGCCACCCAGGAATCGGACATGGCGCTGGAACTGCGTAACCGTGACCGCGAACGCAAGTTGATCAAGAAAATCAACGAAACCATCGCCAAGATCGACAGCGGCGACTACGGCTACTGCGAATCCTGCGGCATCGAAATCGGGCTCGACCGCCTGCAGGCGCGTCCGACCGCGACGCTGTGCATCGACTGCAAGACGCTCGAGGAAATCCGCGAACGTCAGGTTGCCAAGTAGGCCCCGATTCACACACTGATCCGCGCTATGGCTGATACCGACGAATTCGACCGTTACTACAACGGACTCCTTTACAGCGTGATGCGCTGGGATCAGCTGACCGCGTTCTGGCAAAAGGTCGACGCCGGGGCCGGGTGGTATCTCTATGCGGTCGGCCAGCAGGTGCCGCAAGAATCTTCGGCCGCCGACAAGGTGCAACAGTTCATGAACGAGCTGGATGAATTGCTGCGGCGCGAGCATCACGAGGATTACTGCGCGATCGTCTATGCGGACAATCTGGATACGCCGAATTTCATCAAAATATACGACCCCAATCACCTCGGCAGTTCGTGCGGCTCCAGCTCGATGAAATCCTCGGTGCTGCCGGGCTGGCTGATGAGCCGCACGCCGCCGCGCGAGCTCGAAATGCGCGGCGTGGTGACTGGCCAGCGCAAACGCTGGTGGCAGGCGTTTCTGGGCGAGACGGCCTGATTTTTACGTGACCCAATAAAAAACGCGCCTGTGGGCGCGTTTTTTATTGGGAACGAACGCCGCGCTGGAGGGCGCGCGGCGCGGCCGATCAGCTGGCCTGTTCCTCGTCGCTGGGCGTCGGGGCGGGCGCTTCCAGCAGGGCCTTCATCGACAGGCGCAGGCGGCCTTTCTCGTCGGCCTCCAGAATCTTCACCTTCACGACCTGGCCTTCCTTCAGGTAGTCGCCGATGGTATTGACGCGCTCGTGGGCAATCTGCGAGATGTGCAGCAGGCCGTCGCGCCCCGGCAGCACGTTGACGATCGCGCCGAAGTCCAGCAGCTTGATGACCGGGCCTTCGTAGACCTTGCCGACTTCGACTTCGGCGGTGATTTCCTCGATGCGCTTCTTCGCCAGTTCGCCGGCTTCCATGCTGGTGCAGGCGATCTTCACGGTGCCGTCTTCCTGGATGTCGATCTGGGTGCCGGTTTCCTCGGTCAGCGCGCGGATGACGGCGCCACCCTTGCCGATGACGTCGCGGATCTTTTCCGGGTTGATCTTCATCGCGATGATGCGCGGCGCATAGGCCGACATCTCATGGCTGCCGGAGACCGACGCCTTCATGATGCCGAGGATGTGCATGCGGCCTTCCTTCGCCTGGCTCAAAGCGGCCTGCATGATTTCCTTGGTGATGCCGGTGATCTTGATGTCCATCTGCAGCGCGGTCACGCCTTTTTCGGTGCCCGCCACCTTGAAGTCCATGTCGCCAAGGTGGTCCTCGTCGCCGAGGATGTCGGTCAGCACGGCGAAGCGGTTGCCTTCCTTGATCAGGCCCATGGCGATGCCGGCGACGTGCGCCTTCAGCGGCGCGCCGGCGTCCATCAGCGACAGGCAGCCGCCGCACACCGAGGCCATCGACGAGGAGCCGTTGGATTCGGTGATTTCGGACACCACGCGCATGGTGTAGCCGAACTCTTCCTTGGTGGGCAGCACCGCCAGCAGCGCGCGCTTGGCCAGGCGGCCGTGGCCGATTTCGCGGCGCTTGGGCGAGCCGACGCGCCCGGTTTCGCCGGTGGCGTAGGGGGGCATGTTGTAGTGCAGCATGAAGCGGTCGGAATAGCTGCCTTCGAGCGCGTCGATGGTCTGCTCGTCGCGGCCGGTGCCGAGCGTAGTGACGACCAGCGCCTGGGTTTCGCCGCGGGTGAACAGGGCGGAACCGTGGGTGCGCGGCAGCACGCCAGTGCGGATGGTGATCGGGCGCACGGTGCGGGTGTCGCGGCCGTCGATGCGCGGCTGGCCGGACAGGATGCGGTTGCGCACCACGCCGGCTTCCAGGCGGTGGAACGCGTCCTTGACATGGTTCTGAGCGACCGTGTCCATGTCGGCGGTGATGAGTTCGGCAAAGGCCTTGCTGCGGACTTCGTCGATTGCGCTCATGCGCGCCTGCTTCTGCTTGATGTTGTACGCAGCCTGCAGGCCGTCTTCGGCCAGCACCTTCAGGCGTTCCACCATCGCGGTGTCTTCGGCGACCGGCTGCCAGTCCCAGGCGTCGGCGCCGGCTTCGTCGGCCAGTTCGTTGATCGCATTGATCGCAGCCTGCATCTGGGTGTGGCCGAACACGACCGCGCCCAGCATGATGTCTTCGGGCAGTTCCATCGCCTCGGACTCGACCATCAGCACGGCGGTTTCGGTGCCGGCGACGACCAGATCCAGCGCCGAATCCTTCAGCTCGGAATTGGTCGGGTTGAGCACGTATTCGCCGTTGATGAAACCGACGCGCGCCGCGCCCACCGGGCCGTCGAACGGCAGGCCGGACAGCGACAGGGCGGCGGAGGCGCCGATCAGCGCGGGGATGTCGGCGCTGACGTCGGGGTTGGACGACATCACGGTGGCGATGATCTGCACTTCGTTGAAGAAGCCTTCCGGGAAGAGCGGACGGATCGGACGGTCGATCAGGCGCGACGTCAGCGTTTCGCCTTCGGACGGACGGCTTTCACGCTTGAGGAAGCCGCCGGGAATGCGACCGGCGGCGTAGGTCTTTTCCTGATAGTCGACAGTCAGCGGGAAGAAATCCTGGCCGGGCTTGACTTCGTTCTTGGCAACCACGGTGACCAGCACCACGGTGTCGTCCATGTTGACGATGACTGCGCCTGAGGCCTGGCGGGCAATTTCGCCGGTTTCCAGCGTGACCAGGTGGCGGCCGTAGGTAAACGTTTTCTTGATAGCGCTCACACGAATTCCTTTCAAACAAAAACGCCCCGCTTCAGGCGGGGCGCAGAAAGCTCAGGGGCGCTGCCCCTGGGCCAGATTTTCGACAATGTAGCGGCGGCGAATCACCGATGCGAGGCGCTTACTTGCGCAGGCCGAGACGATCGATCAGGGTCTTGTAGTCTTCAAGGTTGGTGCGCTTCAGGTAGTCCAGCAGCTTGCGGCGGCGGCTCACCATCTTCAGCAGGCCACGACGCGAGTGGTGATCCTTCATGTTGGCCTTGAAGTGGCCGGTCAGGTCGTTGATGCGCGCCGTCAGCAGGGCTACCTGCACTTCGGGCGAGCCGGTGTCGGCGGCGGCGCGTTGGTAATTCTGGACGATTTCAGCTTTTTGAGCGACGGTAACAGCCATGGTGTACTCCTTCTAAATCGCGTGGCCTGCGGCTGAGCGGGACACGTTCTGGGAAACGGCGGATTTTACGCTAAATGGGGGTCTGAACTCAAGCCTGCTGGGTGGCAATCAGCCGGCGCGGGATCAGATGGCCGGCATCGGCGTCCGCCAGGCCGATGAAGGCGTGGGGCGCGGCGTAAATCCGCACCAGCCCCTGATGATCCGTGGCGTGCGCCACGCTGCGGCCCTGGCACAGCGCCCTGGTATCGGCCGCATCGAGCTGGATGGCGGGCAGATGCGCCACCAGGCAGTCGGCGTGCAGCAGAAGACCTGCGCGCAGGGGGGCGTCGAGGTCTTCCAGATCGGCCAGCGTGTGCGCCTGGTCCAGCCTGAACCCGCCTGCCGCCGTGCGCTTCAGGGCGGTGAGGTGGGCGCCGCAGCCGAGCGCTGCGCCGATGTCCTGCGCCAGGGTGCGGATATAGGTGCCAGCGCTGCATTGCACGTCCAGCACCACGCGCGGCGGATCGCATTCGATCAGATCAAGGGCGCGTATCGTCACCTTGCGCGGCGGTCGGTCGATTTCGATGCCGGCGCGCGCGTATTCGTAGAGCGGACGGCCTTGGTGCTTGAGCGCCGAATGCATGGGCGGGACTTGCTCGATTTCGCCCGTGAAGCGCGGCAGCAGGGCCTCGATCTCGGCGCGGCCGGTGTTCACCTCGCGGGTGACGAGAATCTCGCCTTCGGGATCGCCGGTGGTGGTGGTGACGCCGAGCTGCAGCACGGCGCGATAGTGCTTGTTAGCATCGAGCAGGAAGGCCGAAAACTTGGTGGCCTCGCCGAAGCACAGCGGCAACAGGCCGTCGGCGAACGGGTCGAGGGTACCGGTGTGGCCCGCCTTTTTGGCGTTGAGCAGCCACTTGGCTTTTTGCAGCGCGGCGTTGGAGGTGATGCCGACGGGTTTGTTCAGCAGCAGCACGCCGTCGACTGGCTGGCGGGCGGTTTTCAACCTAGAAACCGAAGTTGGACGCACCTGATGGTGCGTCTGGGCGGGTGGCTGCCACGAAGCGAGGAGGCGGCAGGCCAGTGCCTGCAACGACGAGCGACAAAGGCAGGCGCATGACCAGGCGTATCAGCGGGTGCGTAGCGGGCGCGCGCTGGTGAGGAACGTGGTCGAAGGCGAAGGTGGCAATACCCATGCGGAATACCATATGTTGATGAGCGGTCAACTACGGTTTTTAGGTTGATTCGTCCTTGGGGTGCTTGGCGTCTTCGGCGACGGCGGTTTCGATCAGTTGGCTGAGCTCGATGCCGCGCTCGACCGAGCGGTCGTACACGAAGGTGAGCTTGGGCACCACGCGCAACTGCATGCGGTGCGACAGCTGCGAGCGCAAAAAGCCGCTGGCACGCTGCAGGCCCTGCAGGCAGGCGGCATGCTCGGCCTCGCCACCCAGGGTGGTGAAGTAGACCTTGGCAAACTCCATGTCGCGGTTGACCTCCACCTCGGTGATGGTCAGCATGCCGACGCGCGGATCCTTCACTTCCTGCCGGATCAACTCCGGCAGTTCGCGCTGGATCTGGTCGGCGACGCGACGCGCCCTCGGGAAATCCTTGGGCATTACAGCGAGCGCGCCACTTCCACCACTTCAAACACTTCCAGCAGGTCGCCTTCCTGGATGTCGTTGAAGTTCTTCAGCGACAGGCCGCATTCGAAGTTGGCCTTGACTTCCTTGACGTCGTCCTTGAAGCGCTTGAGCGAATCGAGCTCGCCCTGGTGGATCACCACGTTGTTGCGCAGCACGCGTACGCCGGCGCCGCGCTTGACCACGCCATCCTGCACGTAGCAACCGGCAATGGTGCCGACCTTGGAAATGTGGAAGACCTGGCGGATTTCCACGGTACCGATGACGCTTTCCTTCTTCTCGGGCGCCAGCATGCCGGACAGCGCCGCCTTCACCTCATCCACCGCTTCGTAGATGATGTTGTAGTAGCGGAGATCCACGCCGCTGGATTCGGCCAGCTTGCGGGCCGACGCATCGGCACGCACGTTGAAGCCGATCAGCACCGCCTTGGAGGCGAGCGCCAGGTTGACGTCGGACTCGGTGATCGCACCCACGCCGCTATGGATGATGTTGACCTTGACCTCGTCGGTCGAGAGCTTGCCCAGCGCATGCGCCAGACCCTCGTAGGAGCCCTGCATGTCGGCCTTGAGGATGATGGGCAGATGCTGGACTTCGCCTTCGCCCATCTGCTCGAACATCGATTCCAGCTTGGCTGCCTGCTTCTTGGCAAGCTGCACGTCGCGGAACTTGCCCTGACGGAACAGCGCGATTTCGCGCGCCTTGCGCTCGTCCGGCAGCACCATCATGTCCTCGCCCGCACGCGGCACGTCGGACAGGCCCTGGATCTCGACCGGGATCGAGGGGCCGGCTTCGTTCACCGTCTTGCCGGCTTCGTCGAGCATCGCACGCACGCGGCCGTAGACCTGTCCTGCCAGAACCATGTCGCCGCGACGCAGGGTACCGGATTGCACCAGCAGCGTGGCGACCGGGCCCTTACCCTTGTCGAGACGTGCTTCGATCACCAGGCCCTTGGCAGGGCCGTCGGCGGCTGCCTGCAGCTCCAGCACTTCGGCCTGCAGCAGGATGGCGTCGAGCAGGCCGTCGATATTGGTGTTGGCCTTGGCCGACACTTCGACGAACTGGCTGTCGCCACCCCATTCTTCGGGGGTGACGCCCTGGGCGACGAGTTCCTGGCGGATGCGCTCGGGGTTGGCGTCGGGCTTGTCGACCTTGTTGATCGCCACCACCAGCGGCACATTGGCCGCCTTGGCGTGATGGATGGCTTCGATGGTTTGCGGCATCACACCGTCGTCGGCTGCCACAACCAGCACCACGATGTCGGTCGCTTTCGCGCCGCGCGCCCGCATCGCGGTAAACGCTTCGTGGCCCGGGGTGTCGAGGAAGGTGATGACGCCTTTTTCGGTTTCGACGTGGTACGCGCCGATGTGCTGGGTGATGCCGCCGGCTTCGCCGCTGGCCACCCGGGTGCGCCGGATGGTGTCGAGCAGCGAGGTTTTGCCGTGGTCGACGTGACCCATCACCGTGACCACAGGCGGGCGGGCGAGCAATTCCGCTTCGCCGGCCTCGCCGGTCTCGATGAGGAAGGCTTCCGGCGTGTCAAGCGCGGCGGGCTTGCCGACGTGTCCCATTTCCTCGATGACGATGATCGCGGTTTCCTGGTCGAGCACCTGGTTGATGGTCACCATGCTGCCCAGTTTCATCAGCGCCTTGATGACTTCGGCCGCTTTCACCGACATCTTGTGGGCAAGTTCGGCCACCGTGATGGTTTCGGGCACCAGCACCTCGCGCACGATCGGCTCGGTCGGGGCAATGAAGGTGGTTTCCTCGTGGCCGGGTTTGGCTTTGCCCTTGCGGCCGCGCCAGCCAGCCTCAGGCGCAGCACCGCCACGGGTCTTGAGCCCGCCCTTGCGGCGTGCGGCCTCATCCTTCCAGGTTCCTCCGGCTTTCTTGTCGGGGCCCTTGGCGCCCTTGGCCGCAGCCGGCTTCTCCGGTTTGTGCAGCGTTTTTTCAGTAGGGGCGGCCGGTGCGGCAGGCGCAGCGGCTTTTTCCGCTGCCGCCAGTTTGGCGGCTTCCCGTGCGGCTTCGGCCTGCTTGCGCAAGGCTTCGCGTTCGATGCGGGCGCGGGCGTCCGCGGCCTGGCGTTCCTGCAGGGCCGCGTGGCGGCGAGCTTCTTCTTCACGCGCCTTGACTTCGGCTTCGTTCAGGATCGACGCTTTTTTGATGCGGGTGGTCTTCTTCGCGGCCGGGGCGGCTTCGGCGGCGGGTTCTGCTGCCGCCCCGGTCGGCGCGGGGGCGGCTTCCGCGGCTACAACCGGTTCAATCGCAGCGGCTTCGGCGGCGACGGGTTCGGCCTTGGCCTTGGCGGCCTTGGCTTTAACGGGCTTGACCTCAACCGCTTCGACGACGGGCTCGGGGGCGGGGGCCTCAACCTTGGCTTCGACGACGGGCGGTGCCAGTTCCTCGACCGGCGGGGCTGCCTGGATTTCCGGTGCGGGCTCCGCAACAGGCTGGCCTTCGGCCGCCAGCGCAGCCGCATCGCGCTTGACGTAGGTGCGCGACTTGCGCACTTCGACCTGGATGGTGCGCGACTTGCCGGTGCTGTCGGTCTTGCGGATTTCACCCGTCTGCTTGCGCGTGATGGTGATCTTGGTTTTGCCGGTTTCGGCACCGCCGCCGTGCATCTTGCGCAGATAATCGAGCAAATGCGCCTTGTCCGCTTCGGTGACGGGGTCGACTACATCATTCTTGCTGACGCCCGCCGCTTTCAGCTGTTCAAGCAACAGCTGGGGCGGCAGTTTCAGTTCCTGGGCGAATTGTTCAACGTTCATGCAGTCCTCTTGGCGTATCAGCCTTGGGCGAACCAGGGCGCGCGTGCGGCCATGATCAATTGTTTGGCGCGTTCGGCATCCATGGCGGACATTTCGGTCAGCTCATCGACTGCCAGCTCCGCCAGATCCTCGGTGGTGTGGATGCCTTTGCTGGCGAGTGTGCGTGCGGTTTCCGCGTCCATGCCTTCGAGCGACAGCAGGTCGCCCGCGGAGGCTTCGACCCGCTCCTCGCCGACAATGGCGGCGGTCAGCAGGGCATTGCGGGCGCGGTTGCGCAGCTCGTTGACCAGGTCTTCGTCGAAGGCCTCGATCTCGAGCATTTCGTTCAGCGGCACGTAGGCGACCTCTTCCAGCGTGGAGAAGCCTTCGTCGACCAGGATCTGGGCGACTTCCTCGTCCACATCGAGCTTTTCGATGAAGAGGGCGAGCGTCTTGCCGCTTTCGGTCGACTGTTTCTCTTCGGCCGCTTCGCGCGACATGATGTTGAGCGTCCAGCCGGTCAGTTCGGACGCCAGGCGCACGTTCTGGCCGCCGCGGCCGATCGCCATCGCCAGCTGTTCCTCGTCCACCACCACGTCCATGCTGTGCTTGTCTTCGTCCACCACGATGGAACTGACTTCGGCGGGCGCCAGCGCGTTGATGACGTACTGCGCGGGATCGGTCGACCAGTGGATGATGTCGACGCGCTCGCCGGCGAGTTCGTTGGTCACCGAGGTGACGCGCGAACCGCGCAGGCCGATGCAGGTACCGATGGGGTCGATGCGCGGGTCGTGCGAGACGACGGCGATCTTGGCGCGCAGTCCGGAGTCGCGGGCGGCCGCCTTGATTTCGAGCAGGCCTTCCTCGATTTCCGGCACTTCCAGCTCGAACAGCTTCATGATGAATTCGGGCGCGGTGCGCGACAGCACCACCTGCGGGCCGCGGGCGCCGCGGTCAATGCGCAGCAGGTAGGCGCGGACGCGGTCGCCGACGCGCAGGTTCTCGCGCGGGATCATCTGGTCGCGGTGCAGGAAGCCTTCGACGCGGCCGGATTCGATGATGGCGTTGCCGCGGTCGATCCGCTTCACCACGCCGTTGACCAGGTGCTCCTTGCGGGCGAGGAAGTCGCTGATGATCTGCTCGCGCTCGGCGTCGCGGATCTTCTGCAGGATGACCTGCTTGGCAGCCTGCGCGCCGATGCGGCCGAACTCGATGTTTTCCAGCGGCTCCTCGATGTAGTCGCCGATCTCGATGTCGGGATGCTTGTCCTGCGCGTCGATCAGCAGAATCTGGTAACCCTCGGATTCCAGCTCGGCTTCGGACACCACCTGCCAGCGGCGGAAGGATTCGTATTCGCCGGTTTCGCGGTCGATCGACACGCGCACGTCGGCCTCTTCCTTGAAGCGCTTTTTGGTGGCGGAGGCGAGCGCCTGCTCAAGGGCCTCGAACACCACTTCCTTGTCAACGTTCTTTTCGCGTGCCAGCGCATCGGCCAGCATCAACAGTTCACGGCTCATCATTTCCTCCAGCCTCGCCTAAACCAGGGGTTTCAGGCGGGCAGCATCCACATTTCTCAAGTCAACCGACACTTCCGTGCCATCGACGATCAACTTCACAGCATTCTCTTCCAGACCGACCAGCTGACCGCTCAGCTTGCGGCGGTTGTCCATCGGCACCCGCAGCTTGAGCGTGACCTCCTCGCCGGCAAAGCGCACATAGTCCTGCGGCTTGACCAGCGGCCGGTCGATGCCGGGCGAGGACACCTCCAGCCTGTCATAGTCGATGTTCTCGACGGTAAACAGGTGGGTCAGGTGATTGCTCACCGCCACGCAGTCGTCAATTGTGATGCCGCCCGGCTTGTCGATGAAAATCCGGATCAGCCCGCGTCCAGCGCGTTCCAGCATCACCAGCTCGTAACCGAGTCCGGCAAGTACGGGTTCCAGGCGCGTAGGCAAATCCATCATTGCAAATCCATCGTCGTGCCGCGGCGCAGCACAAATAAAAAATGGGCGAACCGCCCATCGTATTAATAATTAAGCGCAAAAATTATACCACTCGGGCCGGTGAACTGGAAGGTGGTGCCCGGAACCGGAATCGAACCGGTACGCCATCGCTGGCGAGGGATTTTAAGTCCCTTGTGTCTACCAATTTCACCATCCGGGCAAAGCGGACAGTTGGCCGTTCGTGGCCTGGAATCTGGAGGCGCGAGCCGGAGTCGAACCGACCTACACGGATTTGCAATCCGGTGCATAACCGCTTTGCTATCGCGCCTTTGCGGTAAACCACTTAAACGAAAAGGGGAAAACGTCCGGCTAAGCCTTCTGTTTTCCCCGGAATTCTGGAGCGGGAAAGGAGGTTCGAACTCCCGACCTCAACCTTGGCAAGGTTGCGCTCTACCAGCTGAGCTATTCCCGCGTTGAAGGCTGCGCATTATGGAGATTTCGTTTTTTTCTGTCAACAATTTTTATGAAGATTTTTGCAGTGCGCGCGCAGCCATCACGAGGTAATACGCCATCGACACCAGGGTGAGCAGCGCAGCGACCCAGATCAGAAGGGTGCCGAGGGCCGCGATGGGCAGGCCGGCGACTTGGTTGAAATACAGCAGCAGCACGATGGCGACCATCTGTGCCGTGGTTTTCAGCTTGCCGACGAAGGAGACTGCCACGCTGGCCGATTTGCCGGCCTTGGCCATCCACTCGCGCAGGGCGGAAATGGTGATTTCGCGGCCGATGATGATGAGACCGATCAGCGGCGCCACGCGATCGAGGTCGATCAGCACGATGAGTGCGGCGGCGACCATCAGCTTGTCGGCCACCGGATCGAGAAAGGCGCCGAAGGCCGAGGTTTGGCCGAGCGCGCGTGCCAGATACCCGTCGAGCCAGTCGGTCAGCGCTGCCACGCCAAAAAAACCGGCCGCCAGCAGATTGGCTTCGGATGGCGTCACCCAGCCGTCGGGCAGGTAGAACACGCCTGCCATCAGCGGAATGAACAGGATACGCAGCCAGGTGAGCAGGTTGGGGAGATTGAGCGGCATCAGTGAAGGGCGTGGTAGATGGTTTCCGCCAATTCTCGGCTGATACCGTTGACTGAGGCAAGCGCGTCGACACCGGCATCGCGCACGCCCTGCAATCCGCCGAAGTGTTCCAGCAGCTGTTTGCGGCGTTTGGGGCCGATGCCCGCGATGTCTTCCAGCGTCGACTGCACGCGCGCTTTCCCGCGTTTGGCGCGGTGGCCGGTGATGGCGAAGCGGTGGGCTTCGTCGCGGATCTGCTGGATCAGGTGGAAGCCGGGATGGTCCTTGGCGAGCTTCAATTCGCGGCCGTCGGCGAAGATCAGCGTTTCCAGGCCGGGCTTGCGCGCTTCGCCCTTGGCGACGCCGAGCAGCAGCACGTCGCCCAGCCCGAGCTCGGTCATTGCCTCGACCGCCATTGCGATCTGTCCTTTGCCGCCGTCGATCAGCAGCAGGTCGGGCAGCACGCCGTTTTCTTCCACGCTCTTGTGGAAGCGCTTGATTAGTGCGGCGTGCATCGCGGCGTAGTCGTCGCCCGGGGTGATGCCGCTGATGTTGTAGCGGCGGTAGTCGGATTTTTTCAGGTCGTCACCTTCATAGACGACACAGGAGGCGACCGTGGCTTCACCCATGGTGTGCGAGATGTCGAAGCATTCGATGCGGTTGAGCGTCGGCAGGTCGAGCGTGTCGCGCAGCGCGGCGAGCCGCTGCGACTGGTTGGCGCGGTCGGCGCTGCGGCGTTCGGCCGACAGCCGCGCGTTGGCCTGCGCCATCCCGATCCAGACTTTGCGTTCGCCAGTGACACGGTGCTGCAGGCTGACTTTCTTGCCGGCCTGTTCGGAGAGCAGCATTTCCAGCGCCTCGGTCTCGATCGCTTCGCTGACCAGGATGCGCGGCGGGATAGGGTGGTCGAGGTAATGCTGAGCGATGAAGGCCTCCAGCGCCTCGGCCGGCGTCGCGCCCTCGCCGTGCTGCGGAAAGAAGCTGCGGTCGCCGAGATGTCGCCCGCCGCGGATCATGGTCAGGTTGACCGCGATCACGCCGCCGACTTCGGCCGCCGCCACGACGTCGGCATCGGTCTCGCTTCCGGTACTGTCGACGAACTGCTTTTCGCGCACCGTCGCCAGCATGCGCAGGCGGTCGCGCAGCAGCGCGGCGGTCTCGAAATTGAGCGCGGCAGCGGCGACGTTCATCTGGGCGGTAATGTGTTCGGTCAGGGCGGTCGCCTCGCCGTGCAACAACTGGGCAGCCTCAACGATGTCGCGTGCGTAGGCTTCCGGCGTGACGAGCTTGACGCAGGGTGCGGTGCAGCGCTTGATCTGATGCAGCAGGCAGGGGCGCGAGCGGTTGGAGAATACCGTGTCCTCGCAGGTACGCAGCTGGAACACCTTCTGCAGCAGCTGGATGCTTTCGCGCACGGCATAGGAATTGGGGTAGGGGCCGAATGCCTGGTCGTGCTTTTTCGGCGTGCCGCGAAAATAGGCCAGGCGCGGGAAGCGGTGCCCGGTCAGCAGCAGGTAGGGATAGGACTTGTCGTCGCGGAACAGGATGTTGAAGCGTGGCTTCAAGCCCTTGATCAGGTTGTTTTCCAGCAGCAGCGCTTCGGCTTCGGTGCGCGTCACCGTGGTGTCGATGTGATCGACGCTTTTCAGCATCAGGCGGATGCGCGGGCTCTGGTCGCTTTTCTGAAAATAGCTGGAGACGCGCTTTCTCAGGTCTTTCGCCTTGCCGACATACAGCACCGCGCCAGCCGAATCGACCATGCGGTAGACGCCCGGCAGGGTGGGAAGCGAAGCGAGAAACTCCTTGGTGACAGCGGTCAAGGCGGGTTATTCATCCTCGTCGAGCAGCTTGCCCGCAATGGCCCAGTTCTCGTCGGGAAGCTCTTCAAATGCAATATAGGTATACGACGCCGGTTTGCCGGCATGGCGCTCCAGGGTGGCGGTGATTTCCTCGGCAACTTTCTGCTTTTGCTCGCGGGTGAGCTTGCCGGCGAGTTTGATGGTGACGACGGGCATGGTCACTCCTTCGCTTGGATCTTCGTGAACACCGCCGCGAACATCTCGGGGGTGAGGCGGCGCGTCTGGGTATTGTAGCGGGAGCAATGGTAGCTGCTGACCAGCCGCCTGCCGTCGGGCAGGCGATAGTCGCTGGCGTGGGCGAAGGGGTAGTCCTTGAGCTTGAGGCCATGCGCGCGCAAAACAGCCTGATGTGCGATCTGTCCCAGTGCCAGGATGCTGGCGTGTTGTGGCAGGGCTGCCAGTTCGGCGGCCAGATAGCGGTTGCATTCGCGGATTTCGACCGGCTCCGGCTTGTTGGCCGGCGGCAGGCACTTCACTGCGTTGGTGATGCGGCAGCCGGTGAGTTGCAAACCATCGTCTGCCGATAGCGATTCCGGAGCGCTGGCGTAGCCGAAGCGGTGCAGGGTTTCATACAGCAGCACGCCCGCATAGTCGCCGGTGAAGGGGCGGCCGCTCCGGTTGGCCCCATGCATCCCCGGTGCAAGGCCGACGATCAACAGATCCGGTGCGGGGTCGCCGAAGGCGGGCACCGGACGCGCATGGTAATCGGGATGACGTGCGCGCACCTCGTCCAGAAAGGTGGCGAGGCGCGGGCAGGCGCGGCAGTCAGGGTCGAATCGCATCGGGAAAAATAGAAAATGCCCCATGGCGGGGGCATCTATTGTATGCCCGACTGTATGCCCGACGCGGGTCAGCTTTCGATCGGGCCGGCAGCGGTCTGTATGTAGTTCTGCTCGCCCATGAGCTTGACCAGATCGAGCTGGGTTTCGAGATAGTCGATGTGCTCCTCGGTGTCTTCCTGGATATCGACCAGGATCTCGCGCGAGACGTAGTCCTTGACCGCCTCACAATGCGCGATGGCCTCGATGTACAACGCCCGGCCGCCGAGTTCCAGCTTGAGGTCGCAGCTGAGGCACTCGACTACGTTCTCGCCGATCATCAGCTTGTTCATATCCTGCATGTTGGGCAGACCTTCGAGAAAGAGAATGCGCTCGATCAGCTTGTCGGCGTGGCGCATCTCCTCGATGGATTCCTCGTATTCGTGTTTTCCCAGCGCTGTCACCCCCCAGTTCTTGTACATGCGGGCGTGCAGAAAATACTGGTTGATGGCGGTGAGTTCAACCGCCAGGGCCTTGTTCAGGTATTGGATGACTTTCTTGTCGCCTTTCATGGTGCCTCCTGATCGTTGAGGAAACCTGCGAGTTGCCGGTGGCTGGACGACGGTTTGGCTAAACGGCGATGCGGGAGTACCCGAATTCTAGGAATGGCGGCGCGCAAAGCAAGCTGCCGTAGCGCTCAAGGCGCGTATTGTGAATATGAGAGGGTGTGGTTCCTGTCAGGCCGCCACGAG
>Ga0299915_10001152_pt1 | contig 19554 bp, 26 predicted proteins | sample RVTome_13_FD_200263 | JGI IMG/M metagenome (GOLD analysis project Ga0299915, IMG submission 200263) | Soil microbial communities from uranium-contaminated site in the Upper Colorado River Basin, Wyoming, United States - RVT92D227 (version 2) ... | reverse complement strand
CTGATTTCAAGAAAGAGTCGAAATTCTTCCTCTTCAGCTTTTTCATAAACTTTCCAATTAGTTTTTCGCATACCCATCCCTTTGTATAGGTATGCAATTCTTAGATATTAATTATGAACCAAGGCCTCAAAAAATATCTGACAAATCCCGAATTATGATTATACTTGTACTATAATTGAGAAAAATATGGGATGTTGATTGGAAGGATAAGGATTGGAGAGGAACGAATATTATAAAAAGTAGTCCAATCAACTCCCCACAATTAACATTTGTTAAGTATCATAAATTTATAAGCTTTTCTATCTAGGTGATCTTGAGAATTTGTTATATGAGTTGGGTGATGTTAAAGGACGTATTAAGTTTAATTTGAATTCATAGAAAAAACAAATTTAGATGAGGAATTAAAAAACAAACTCCTCATATTTTATTTTTTCAAATCAAGTTTTTTATTTTTTGAAACTGAATAAGTATAAACAATTATTAAAGAGAAGTTTATAAACAAATAGTTGTTTTGAAATAATGGTTTTAAAGAGGAAAATATGAGAAATGATAAAAAATATCTGATAATATTTATTACATTAAGTATTATTTTAATGATTCTAGGATTTTATTTATTGAATTATAAAGAATTTCATACCATGACTTATACATCTCCCTTTGCAACCCACCCCTACTATTCTATTGGTGCAATTATGTCTTTTATAGGTCTTTTCTTGCTCACAGGCACGATAATAGGTTTTATTGTATATGTAATAATGTATGATAGAAATATAAAAAACCTTAATAAATAAAAGTCAATAATTTTTTTTAATAATTAAATAATTTTATATACTAATTTTTTATTAAGTTTTTTTATAATAGGATTATTTTTTTATTAATTATTTAATATATATTCCTAGCTGTAAAGAATTAGCGAATACGCCTATATCAAACACTAAGTAATTTTACATCTATTGCTTTTAATCCTCTAACTGTATTTTCTTTATTATACTCAACTTTATCCCCTTCATTTAGAAATATAGTCCAAAAAGGAATTTCACTTTTATGAATAAAAACGCTTTCACCGTCTTCACCTTCAATAAAACCGTATCCCTGTTTAATACTGTACCATTTAACTTTTCCTTTCATAATTATATATCACTTTTGATTGAAAAAAAAACTTTTAATTTAAAAATAAAAAAAATTCTTAAAAAGAATTCATACAATTTTTACAAATTTTATCAGAGTCTGAATGTTCTTTTTTTATAATATCATTACAACTATCACTTTCAAATACTGGAATCATTTTAGCTCTACATCTAATTATCTTCTTTTTTTTAATTTGTGTTTGGTCATTTGATTTTCTTCTTCTATTCATCTTTAAATACCTTCATTTTATTGTTATATTGATAAAAAAACAAAAATGATCTTCATAACTCTATTTTAAAAGATATAAAATCTATAAATTTTTATTTAATTATCAAAACGCTAAGAACTTTTAAGTTTATATAGTTTTACCTTAAAAAAAGAAAAGAAAGATTTTGTAAAAAAGTTTATAATTAACTAACTTTAACTTTTTTTCCTAATATTTTTAATATGACTGCAACATTTTAAATATATGGATGTACATATAGTTTTGGGAAAAAAGTATGAAAAATGATAAAATTGAAGAATTTTTAGATAAAGAAATGATAGATGCACCAAATACACGTGATGGTTATCGGTGTAATATACAGTCTTATTTTAAACAATTAGATAAAGATATGGATACATATTTTAAAGAGATACCCGAGGGTAAAAAAGAACGTGAAAAGGTTTTAAACGAATATGATACTGATTTGAGACGGGCATATGCTATTCAAAAGGATCATGGGCGACCTGAGCTTTCAATGAGAACCTTTTTCAATAGCATTAAACAGTTTATGGTTTCCAATGATAAAGCGTTTAAAGACTTGGATTTTTGGGATACATTAAAAGCACGTACAAAAGGCGCAGAACCAAAGAGTGATGAAGCAATACTTAATGCAACAGATATTAAAACAATTCTTAGTCATGGTAATGCTTGTTCACGTGCATTGTTTTTAATGTTAGCTTCTAGTGGTAGACGTATATCTGAAATACTTGCTTTAACACCTAATGATGTTCATGTTGATGAGATACCTTCTTGGGTGAATATAAAAAAAGGATTAACTAGAGATTCTACAAAAACCAAACAAAAGACATATCAATGTTTTATTTCAAATGAAACAGCAGATGCATATAAAGCTTGGATGAAAGAAAGGGATTACTACCTTAAAGTTAGTAGTAAAAAACATTATTTCAACAATAACAACATCAATGATCCTAGAGTTTTTCCAATGAGTTATCATAATGCTCTTGCCATCTGGAAAAACCTTTTGATGAGAGCAAAACTTGTTGAAATTGAACACTTTAAGGCAAAAAAAACAGGTAAAATGCTTAGAAGACCTAAAAAAGAAAAGAAGTTTGATAGAATATTGATGCATCCACATAGTTTGCGTAAGTTCTATCGAAGTTATCTTGGAGATGCTGATCTTGCTGAATATCTGATGGGACATTCTACTGTACTTACAAAGGCTTATCGCCAGATGAAACCTGAGGATTTAGCAAAGAAATATCTAGGTGTTATGCCTAATGTTACAATATTTGAATCACCACTGGATTTAACAGAGATAAACAAAAAACAACAGGATTTAGAAAAAGCAAATATGGATAAAGATAAACAAATTCAAAATATGCAACAAGAAATGCAAGATATAAGAATGAAGCTCTTAGAAGTAGAAATGAAACAAGTACAAGAATTACAAAAATTAGAACTAGAAAAAAAGAAAAGATAACAAGAGAAATAATTTATTTAATAATTAAAGGTTTAAATGGAAGTTCATTACTAACACCCATTAACATATCATTAATATATCCTTCACATCTCCCAGCTGGAGTCAAACTATTATAAATATCCCTAACAACACCGATTTTACTCCAACACCATTTAACAATCTCTTCAATATCCAGAGCAGTAAACTCATAATCTTCCCAGAAAAAATATTTACTCCATATTTCAGAAAAACGTCTAAAATCATATATTTTTCCTTTTTCAAAAGTTTTACCTATATATTCGATTTCATCATAAATTAATTTCGGAATTATAATCAATTCTTCTAATTGCTTTTTACTTAATTTTTTATTAATATCCTCATCCTCTGGAATTTCAATTTTATTTTCTGCTATTGCCCTAAGTTTATTTTTTACTTCTTCATATTTTTCAATATCTTTCTTAATTATATCACATTCCTGTAATAATTTTTCTTCGCTCATATCATATATTTCTTCTGAAATAGCTTTAGACTGATATTGTATTTTCAACTCTCTAAGAAGATTGGAGATTTCATCTATTCTTGTTGCAATCATTCCCCTTTTTTTTTCATTTTCATCATACTGGATTTTTAATTTTGATGCACGAACATTACTATTACGAAGAAAATATATTACACTTAATCCAGTATAACGATAAAAATCATTTTCTTCTAATTTCGTATAAACAATAAAAGGCATATTTATAATCTGGAAAAAATGATCAGGGCTTTTTTCTAATGCATTTTTTATTTTATTACTCCTAGTTAGTTCATGAAACATTTTTAATTCTTCATTCCACTTTTCTTGGAATTTTCTTAATTTAATTCTGCAAATTTTTTGCAGAGTAAGTTTCATGTCATTGAGATATTCTTCGGTTTGTTTTTTTTCTTCTTGAGAAAAATCTTCAAACAATTTCGAGTATGCATTTAAAAGATCCTTTTTTTTTTGTTCTAATTTATTTGCATCGGAATATTTACCCTGACTAAAAGGATATGATCTTAAACATTCATTAAAAAGAAAGGTATTAACATCTCTTCGAAAATCATCTGTAATTCTTATTATTTTTTCTTGTCTTTCAATAGTATTTAAATTAATCAGTTCATCGAATTTATTTGATAATTGTGAAGGAGATGTTATATATCCTGTCTCAATAAATTTATAATATTTTTCAGTACTTTTTTTGTGTAATTTTTCAATTACTTTTTCTTTTTCTCTCTTATAATCATAATTTATTTTTTTTTGTTTTTGTAATCTATCCAAAGTTTTTTGATCAGCTAAAAAGGATAGTATTTCTTTTGGTTCAAGACCTTCGGGGACTAATGCTAATAACATTACTATATTTTTGTATACTTTAATTCTTTCATTCGGGTTATCTGCAAAAATATCGTTTTTTTCTAAAGGTTTTGTCATTTTAACCCTTTTTATTTCACATTTCAGGAGTACTCATGAAATGAAAAAGACATATTTAAATATTATGTGCCGACTAAATAGGAACAAGGTGTTTTGATATGTATATCCCAATCACACTTTGTTTAACAAACGAAACAAAAGCTATGCTTGAAAAACAAGCAAAAAAACTAAACTTGAGTCAGTCCGCACTGATTCGACTTTTAATAATATATAATGAAAAAACAAACCAAAACAGTCGTATAATAACATCTAACTTTGGAGGATAAAAATGAATTTTTTAGAATACAAAGACGCCCATGATTTCCTACAAAAAACAGGTTTTTCTGTTGAAAATGGGTTAAAAATAGTTGAAGCTGAGTTGGGTAAATTAAAGGGAGAAAAATAAAAAAAAATAGAGGTGGTGCGGTTTGGATAAAAAAATTTTAGAAGCTTGTTTCCAAAAGCCAATACAACTAATAAATGATGAGAATTTTATTATTAATGGAAAAATCACCGCTATCTATGAAAACAGTGTAGCTTTTTTTTCAAATGGAAAAATTAGATATCTTGATTTTAACAGAATAAAAGAAATCAGACCACTAGGAGAGAACCATGACCGATAAAAGAGCAGTAATACGCACCAACATCTACCTACCTAAAAAACTCTACGATAAAATGAGACAAGAAAAGGGCAATCGATGGTTATCAAATTTTGTAAGACAACAGATAGAATTTGAATTATACAACGAAAGCCCAGATTTTATCAAAAAGAAGTTAGAAGAAATTGAACACCAACATCAAAATGATAAAAATTTATATCTAGCAAAACTCAAAATAGCAGAAGAAAACCAGAAGAAAAAAAAGGAACGATTAGGAACCACATCACCAGAAGTGAAACTCTACAGAACAATAACCTCACCAAAAAAAGAAGGTGAGGAATAAATGCTTAAATTGAAAAATTCTGAATCAGTTCATCAATGGCAGTCTTTCCTAGAAGACAACTATAAATCTGATATTGAAACGTTAGCCCTAGAATACCCAAAAAAACGCAGCTTGTATATTGATTTTGACAAACTCGATAAAATAAATTCTGAATTAGCGGAATTCTTGATTAATAAACCAGTTGAATCTATCTATAATGTAGAAGAAAGTTTTAAAGACATGGATACTGCAATAGGGAAAATTCAGCCTCATATCAGATTTTACAATTTACCAGATACATGTAAAAAGGCAATCAGAGAACTACGATCTGAAAACATTGGTAAATTAATATCAATTGAAGGATTAGTTAAAAAAAATACTACTGTTAAAGCAGATATAAAAATAGCAGCTTACCAATGTGTTAAATGTGGTGCAATTGTTCGTATTGAACAAGATGAAGAAATTTTAAAAGAACCATCTGAGTGTTATGAGGATCAAGGCGGTTGCGGTCGTATTTCTTCATTTAAACTATTAACTAATCTTTCAGGTTTTTTAGATGGACAGAAAATACAATTGCAGGAAAATACCGAAGGATTACAAGGTGGACAGCAACCAGAAAAAATTAATGTTTACCTGGAAGATGATCTAGTAGGTAAAATATTTCCTGGTGACAGAATAAGAATAAATGGTGTGGTACATGGAATACAACATAGAAAAGGCAGCATAAAACTAACATCTTTTGATTTCGTTATTCTAGCAAACAATATTGAAAACATTGAATTATTATATGAAGAAACAAAAATAACCGAGGAAGACATAATACAAATAAAAAAAGTAGCAAATGATCCCGAGATATATACTAAACTAAGACTGAGCATAGTTCCATCAATATATGGACTGAAAAGGGAAAAAGATGCTATTGTTTTACAGTCTTTTGGAGGTATAGCAAGAGAATTACCAGATGGGACTAGATTAAGGGGAGATATACACGCCTTACTAGTCGGAGATCCAGGTATAGCAAAATCACAAATATTGTATGGAGTATCAAAATCATCTCCAAGAAGCATTTTTTGTACAGGTACAGGCAGCACAGGAGTTGGATTAACAGCAGCAGCCGTTAAAGACGAATTTGGCGAAGGGCAATGGTCTCTCGAAGCTGGTGCCCTTGTTCTTGCAGATATGGGTATCGCTTGTATTGACGAAATCGACAAAATGACTGATGACGATAGAGAAAACCTGCATCCTGCGATGGAACAACAAGAAATCTGCATATCAAAAGCAGGGATAAATGCTAAATTAAAATCTAGATGTCCTATACTTGCAGCAGCTAACCCTAAACTCGGTCGTTTTGATCCATATATGCCAATAGCACCTCAAATCAATATGCCCTCATCACTGCTTTCTCGGTTTGATTTAATATTTACAATTGCAGATAAACCAGATAAGGAAAATGATTCAAAATTAGCCAAACATATCTTAAATACAAGAAGGAATCCAAAAAATAAAAACAATACTCCAATATTTACACCTGAATTTTTAAAGAAGTACATCGCATATGCAAAACTCAACTGTAAACCAGAATTAACAGATGAATCACAAGAAGCAATACACGATTTTTATATTGAATTAAGAAACTTACAAAATGATTCAATAGCAATAACCCCCAGACAGCTAGATTCTACAATACGATTATCTGAAGCATCTGCTAAGATACGACTAAGTAACACTGTTGAAAAAGAAGATGTGCAAAGGGCAATCGATATTATAAAGGAATATTTCAAACGAGTATGCACGGACAATGAAACTGGAAAAATTGATGTTGATACCATATTCTCTGGAAGTAGTCATACACAGCAAGAAAGAATGCGAATAATCATGTCTATTATTGAAAATTCGCCTGAAGGGATAGCTGTTATTGAAGACGTTATCAAAGAAGCAGAAATAAATGGTATTGAATCAAGTAAAACAGAGGATGCACTGGAACGATTAAAGCAGGATAGATACATTTTTGAAATAAGCACAGGGAGGTATAAATTAAATGCTAAATAATAACAGGTTAAATAATATCATGCTACTAAATGAAAATAACAAAAAAAAGGTATATAATATAATAGACACACAACACAACACACAACACACAACACACAATATACACCTATTTTTTTGTTTAAAAGTGTGTGTCAACACACTATGTGTGTCTATTGTGTGTCATATTTTGGGAGGGGAATTTTTTAAATGAAATATAAAATTTTCTCAGGAACCCTTGATGGCAGATTTTTCGTTATTTCAATTTTTGATGATAAGAAAGCTATTTTTCCTATGGAGGCTGGATTAAAAAGATTCTTTGAGGCTTATGAGACTTCAAAGTTAAAAGAAAAAATAAAGAAAGAAGCCGATCAAGGTTATTTTTCCATGTCTTCTTCAAATTCTTCAGGATGCAAGAGGGGATAGCTTATGCTGTTTACTAATTCTTCATCACTAATTTTTTCTTCATCCATATTTTGCATGATATCCTATTATGGTTTAAAAATTATTGGGAGGTGTTTTTGATTTATACTGATGCTTCCTCAAAAAGGAATCCTCGATTAATCGTTTTTTTGGTCGATCAGTATTATTTTTTTTATAAGAGAAGAGTGCTTATTCTCATCATTATTATTCTGTTTTTGTTATATTATTATACAGAGGTATTATGATAACTGACCTTGATATTTCTAAAAATGATAAAAACAAAATTAGTCTAACACCTGAAGAAAGAGAAACCGTCATAAGTTGGGCTGATGATGATATTGATAAGAAAATCTGGATCTATACCAGTCAGCAACCTATGATCCGTAAGCTTCGCAAAAACCCATATTTTGAACTGTTGAGAGAACATAAATCAGATTATTATCATTATAACATTATTGCCATTGAAGGATGTTTGCCTTTGAACTTTTTAACGATTCGTAGCAAGAAACGAACAGTCAGCCAGAAACAGCGTGAACAGTCAAGGCAACGCATGAAAAACATGCACAGAGGCTTGAAACATGACGTTAAGACTAGGTTTTCGGATAAACAAAAGCAAGTTGATAGTCTACCATTAGGTACTACAATTAATTTTGAAAAATCAGCACCAAATAACAAAAAGAGGTCTGTTTAATGTTTTTTGATAAACTTGTCATATTTTTTAGGAAACTTAAATATTTTTTCGGATGGTGAATTAAAAATGGAGAAAATAAATGTTAAACTTTGTAAAATGTGTGGTGGGAAGCTATCGTTTTATAACAAATCTGATTTTTGCAGTAAATCCTGTGAAAAATGGTGTGAGTATAAGATGAATAATGAAAAACAAAATAAAAAAAGAGTTTAGAGTTTGGTTTTTTTAGTTATAGTTATTGGTTTAGTATTTTTTCAAGGAAAGGAAACCTCGCTAAAAAAAATCTTAAAAAATCCTCTCCAAAAAACACAAAATCTTTATCTTTAGATTTTTTTACATTAAAACTAACAGTATCTGAAACAGTATTCCAATTATCACTACCAACCACACTAATACTGTATTCTCCAACAGATAAACCTGTGAAATCAAAATCATAATAATTCTCAGTTAGAGTAAGACTAATAGGATACCAAGTCAAACCACTATCATTACTAAGATACAAATGATATATAATTGCATCACCATCAGCATCTGATGAAGACCATTTAATTCTATACACTTTTGGTTTAATCTTTTCACCATTACTAGGCAAAGTGATTTTAACAATAGGGTTATTCACAGACCTAGTACGTGATGCTAAAACTTCACCTGTTGATGAGCTAGTTATATCTATCCTATTTATATCATCATCAAATTTAATTCTAAAACTGAATAATGCATTGTCAACAGGAATAGACCCAAGATAATCTATTTCTAAAAAATAATCAACAGAGAAACCTGTTTTATTAATAAGAACACTATTTTTATCATATGCCTTAATCATATAATCACCAGATTGATCCCAAAATAAATCAATATATCCTTCCTCAATTTCATACCATGGTTGAAGAATCACATTATCTTGCTTATCAATAGATCCTACAATCCCAAGAACACGAGGGTCATCATTCACATTAAATCTACCTAAAAGATCCATGAAATTCGGTTTTTTAATCCAACATTTCCCAGTAGCATTCCAAAGTGGATGTACAAACCACATTAAATCTCTATGATTATTTGATACTGTTAAATCAAATTTTTTATTAACCCAATAACCAACAGCTAAAGAAGGTATACCAGGAGGAGTATAGCAATCCTCAAGACCATATGTATGACTAATTTCATGAGGAACTACATTATTCCGATCACTCCAATTAACTAACACTGCTTGTTTAATATTATTTGGTGGACACAAATAAGCTAATCCCTCTGCAGGGCTAGGATCACCAGGCCATCTCATAACCTCAGGGTGAACCAACCATACAATTCTGTCATATGCAGGTTGCTTCATCCATTCAAGAGCAACTGCGCTACTGAAAAGTTGATTCCATAAGAGTAAAAGGTTGGTTTCATTTAATGCATGAAGAGATGCTAAATCAGATACAGTGATACCATTAACTGTTAGATTACTGCGGATATTACCCAATAGAGCACGATATGTTTCAATACCAAGATTTTCACGTACTGGGTAGATAGCACGCCACCATGGTTCAAGTTCAGTCCAACGCCACATATCAAAACTTGTTGTATCAGGACCTCTAAGATCTGCTGGGAAATTTGGACCATTGTAAAAAGTAAATGGGACAAATAAAACCCGTAAATCATGAGTATATAAAACATTTAACTGCATGGTAACATTTTTACATCGACAATTAGCAGGAGGATTGGTATAATCAGGATCTATATACAATACAATTTTACTAGGTTTAGACCTTGGATTACTACCCCAACGATTCCACTGAAAAGGATTAGCAGGTAAAGGAGCATTGTAAGTAAATGTTTTACGTTCACCTGCTAATACAGTAACAGGATCAGACCGCCAAATAACCTTATCATCTGGATATATCTTGAAAACAAAACTAAAAGTTTTATCAGATAAATAATTGTTATGAACATCAATTTTTATCTGATTTCTGTCATTATAAGGGTATCCAAACAAATACGTGTTTTTACCAGCAACCATATCAAGAAAACATCTATATAGACAGGGGCCACCAACAATACTATCACCATATAGAGGATCATCAGGATACACTGTTTGAACAGGTTGAAAAACAGACTCAATCAATAAACCTTCCAACCTAATATAATATACAATTACACTAGGTGGTTCAGATAAACTATTACCCGCACTATCCATAGCATTAACTACAATTGTGTTTTCACCATCATGTAACGTTATTGGAATCGAAAAAACCATATAATCCAACGGGATGCTATAGGATTCTTCATCAATATCAGATCCACCATCCCATGTATGAGTCCAAAAAATTTTTACAACACCTGACCCACCATGATCATTAGCATGTCCTGTTACAGTTAGATCGGGTTCATCAAACTCTGCTCCATCTTCAGGATAAGTTATAACCACCTCAGGAGGATCAGAATCATCAACTACATAGTAAACAGTTACATCATCTGAACCTGTTTGTTCCAGTGTGTTAAAAAAAGTGATTGTTATTGTGTTTGCTCCAACTACTAAGGGGCCTATATCAAGGCTGAACTCGTAATATGCTGTAGTATCAATAAATTCATCACCAGATTGTGAACCACCAGTCCATACCCAGGTCCATTGCCAATAATTCATTCCAATGTCATCAGCTGCGTAACCTTCAATGATAATATATGGATTTGTTACTTCTGCTCCATCATCTGGGTTTGTTATTACAACTGTTGGTTGAAATTGATTTAATTTTTGTATTTCCTTATTTGATGGAGTTTGTGTTGCTAAAACTTTATGATTTTCATCTATAGTTTTAACTTTCAATGTTAAATCTGTAGTATCATATGTTGTTATTGATCCATAACTACTTTCTTTTTCATTATTTATTTGTTGACTATTTATATGGATACTTAAGCTGCTTATTATAAAAAATATTGTTATTAATATTCCAACAATCTTTTTATCCATCTTTATTTTTCCTCCCTAAAAATAACAATTATAGAAGCAAATAATAACTATTTAATGATTATTCGGCATATAACGATAATTCGATAATTTAATTAAAACATTTGTTACATTAAAATTAAAAATAAAATGTATAAAAACAACAAATTGTTAAATACTCTCCTTAATAACTGTTTAATAAAAAATTGTATAAGACGATTTAAGTATATTGAAAGGTTACAGTCCCTGCCCCTTGACCAATTCGGATTTGTTAAATTTTTTAACAACTTTATAGAAATCATATGTAAAAACATTACATACCAATAAACTTTAAAAATCCATAGATAATAAATCCAAACGATATAAAAAGGAAAGGAATTAAAATCCAGTTCTCATGAAGATATAATCTGTCTTTTTTTAGTTTTAAATTTGAAGCTAGTGTAAATATAATTGAATAAATTATACAAAGTATAGAAAGAACTTTTAGTTCTATTTTAGGAGACATAAATATAGATAACCAAAAAATTATACTAAGAATTGTAAGAGGATACATACTTGAAAGAATTTTTTTAGGACCGAAAAAAACAGCAGATGTTTTAAGACCAGCTTTTTTATCAAATTCATAATCTGTTACAACTGTTGGAATATAAAAAACAGTTGCCATTAAAAATATACTAATTACTAAGAAAATATTCATATTTTCACCCCCTATATTTAGCCCTGCAGAAAAAATATTAACAGCTGCAAATGCATTACATAATATATCTCCAAGTGGTTTAGATTTAAGTCTTAATGGTGGCATTGAGTAAATATAGCCTATTATATCAATTATAAGGATAAGTAAAAAAAATTGTACATTGATCAACCATCCAAATATAAGGGATAATAATAAAAATATTATACTTATGTTGATTGCTGTTTTACTTGTAATCTCTCCTGTTAAAAGTGGTTGAAAGATAAGATTCATATCCTTAGAACGCCCATTATGATACTCATCTACATTTTTATCTGATAACGCATTTAATATAAAACAAAAACTCATCCAAAAAACAAAGGCAAGGAAGGCAAAAATCATATGAATAGGGTTACTGTTTTGATTTACTCCAAGTCCAAAACCCACTGAAAATGGTAAAAAGAATGTTATCCATGCAATTGGTCTAATTAATCTTATATATTTTGATATCATACATTACCTCATTGAATCTTTTTCAATTTGTATCAATCAAATATTTTTATACTAATTTTATTTTTTAAATTTTCTATATCGCATTTTTTATAAAAAGAGAAACAAGTTAAATTAATATTATAAATAAATTATAAAATAAATATTTTGCTTATTTAACGTGATTTTAATATATCAATATTTTACTTTTATATTGATATATCTAAGTTAACATATGTTAATTTTATTTAGAAAATATTATATAATATTTATTTAATTCATTATATTTATGGGGAGGAAAAAAAATAGTATTGAGCATCATATTCGTGGGTAGTTCAATCGGATACGAATAGTAATCCTCCCCACGTATCCTTTCTAATATAATCCAATAAAAATAAAGCAATCAATTTAAATTTTTCACTACTCTTTTATACAGAACCTTTTTCTTCAATTTGAATGATTAAAAAAATTAAAGTACATCAATCTAATAATCTTAATTATATGTCTGAAGAAAAAAATGTAATTGAACCAGAAAAATTTGCAAATTCATGGGTAATATTTTCTTCCTCCTTTCTAGTTTTACTATTAATCCTATGGTTTACAACCAAAGATAGTTTTTGGACAGGAATGATAGCATTTTCAATTAGTTCTATTTTAGTCATTGGATATTGTATTTATTCAAATTTTAAAACGAAAAAAATCGAAGTAAAATAATTAACTTTTTTATTTTGATCTTATGTTTTTAAAAACTGTTTGCTAACACTAAATTGACAATTATAAAACAATAGCACAACCAGAGATGGATATAAAAAAAATCCAAATTATGATAAATCCATCTGAAACATATATCCCCAAGTCCATAACATCTTTTTTAATTTTTTGTTTGTTGTAATCTTCGGTAATCTGAAAATACATAGCATATTTTTTATTTTTGAATATTTCCATTTCAATATTAGAAAGTAAACTATTAAAAAACAAAATCCAATGTTTTCCATCTTGTATTGATTTTAACCATATTACTGAAAAAGAAAATCCAACTAAACTTAATAAAAAAATCGTTATTAAAATGCATTTTGTGAAATCAAAACAATTAGGTGTAAGATGTGGTTGAATTATATAACCAAGAATAATTAATACTCCTGAGTTAAAACCAAAAAATATTTTAAACCGACTCCAAAAAAGATCACCTTCGTATTTTATTCGTTGAATATAGATTTCATATATTTTTAAATCTTTATCACTTGTGCCATCTTTTAATAAAATATCATCATTTCTAACAATCATCAATTATTTTGTATATTGCTATTACATATAATTTTTTCTTTTACCAACTCTAATTTGACAACGTTAATTTGCCAACTCTATATTTTACAGAACCGATGACAAAATCCACCAACACAACATTCTCCAACACACCAGTCAGATGTTTCTTCAGTTTGAAACAATTTAATAATTCTATCCCATTCTTTAATACTAGGATAAAGCATATAACCTTCTTCAATTTCTGCTCCGCATAAATTACACTTTAATTTATTTAAATCAAAATCCTCTTTTGTAAAAAAATTTGCTTTCATTATTTCCCCTAATCCTTATAATCATGGATCAATCGAGCTATCATTCCCGAAAAAGTCTCTCCCTTACTTTTAGCAATTTTCTTTAACTTCTCGATCTCCAATGGATGTAAAGTTATTGTTACTTTCTTGTGAGTTGCCATATTTTCTTGCATGGATATAGGTATCACAATACATATATTTAGTATTTACTATAGTTAATACTATGATACATACTTTTATATATAGATTTTGTATTCATATGTTTTGGAGGAATATAAATATGGAAAAAAAAACAATAGAAATGTCGAAAGAACTTTATGAGAAAGCTGTAAAAATTTCAAAAGCATGTGGGCATGATTCGGTAGAGGATACCATTACATCAGGAATATCATTATATTTACAAGATCTGAAACAAGCATGTGCATGTACTCGAAGAAAGATGAATATGGAAAACAATTGTGGATGCGTAATCCTAGAAGAAAAAAAAGTTTTAGATGCTGAAGATAAAGAACATATATCTCCGACAATAGAAATAGAGATAGAATGTCTATGGGATGTATTAAAAGACTTCTGGATATCTGACGTTTTAAATGATATAAATCAACCAATAGAAAAAAACAATGAAAAAAAACAAGGAGCATACTATGTTAGAAAAATCGATAACCATCTGGAGATCGGAATCTGTGAAATAAACTTTATACGCTGAATAATAGGAGACTATGAAAAATATGGAATATGTTAATCAAAAAATAGGTAAAAAGGAATATGAGATAGCAGAGGCTTATATAAAGAAGAACCCAGAGTTAGGATATAAGAATCCAACAGAGTATATAATTGATACAATACTGCATGCTATAGGTAAGAAAAATTAATCCTTTTTCTTTTTTTTCTTTTTTATTAAAAACATTTAAAACAAATACTACAATTCCCCTTTTCTAGTATTTCAACTAGATGATTACTGTTACTAAAACCCTACTGATTTCTAATCTAGAAAATATTTTTGATTAATATTAATTACCCCTCTCTTCCAATTGTTACATTTTAAAAAATCTATAGAAATCTATCTATCTACTCTATAAAAACTTTTAAAAAAACCTATGCAAAAATCTATACAAATCTATTTAAGCTTGGGTGATCTATCAATAATCATTCTATATTCCATTATCCATGGTGTAGCTATGACAAAGCCTTGGATTAAAAATGCAGAATGACCTAGCAGAGATCCGCCTATACGCAGAAAGACGAGCAGGAGAAATACTAAAAGAAACAGAATTAGCAAAAAATCAATATGATAAGTGCCAGTCGAATGACACGACTAGCACTCCTGTAAAACTTAAAGATATAGGTATCACAAGAGATCAAAGTAGTAATTGGCAACGTATCGCAGATATACCAGAAGAAAACCTTATACAACTATAAAATTTAATTTAGTTGAACTGTTCAACATTATTAACACCACTTTGTATTTCTTGTATGTTAATCAATAGTTACTAAGAAGAAGGTTACATCTAGGTAGTTTTTTACTATTACATAGCTTATTGCTTTACCAAATTTGCTTAGAAAGGTTGCTATACTACGATAAGAATCAGGTAAAGATACACTATCCTTTAGTCCTTTATCGCCACTACCTATAGCACGATTGTTAAACTGTTTAACAGTCGTGGATTCACTTTGTAGCCAGTTTCTTGCTAGTTCTATTCCTCCTCGGGTATCATGGTAAAGGGAAAAAAATATTAAAAAACGCTTTCTAAGCGTAATTATTAGAAAAATCCATTACTTTTAAAACAAAGTAAGGGGTAAATATTCTTTTCTTTCACGGTAAGCCCTCCATAAGAAAAAATCCATAAGTTTTATATTAAAAGTTATGGATTTTCATAATGAAAAGGAAATAACAGGGATCAAAAGAACCCTTGTTGTCATTAAATTAATAACTGTAAAACTTCTTTACATAGAACCTTAGTTACATCTATTCCAGATGTTATAATCTCTAGTTAGTTAAAAATGATTTAATTATAATATTCTCTCTCTCTTTGGGCTACAAGTTAATCTAGAAGTATTTAAATCTTTTTATTGATAGGTTTTTATTTCTAATTATCAGACCTAGCAAACTTTTTTAGAATGAAATCAATATAAACAATTGTTAAAGAGATGATTTAACAATTTGTTGTTTTTAACCTGTTTATTTTAATTTTTGTTACATATAAATTTCATAAGATTTAAGGATAGTTAATAGATATGTTTTTGTTGTTGGGGGATAGAAATTATGAGGAAGAGAATAGAAATCATCTTGATTTGTATGCTATTGATTTCAAGTACAACATCTCTTGCATTAACATCATTTAACAAAGATGAACAACAAAAGAAAAATCTTTTTATTGATACAACTTCAAGTTCATTGTCGACAACTACTAGATGGATGAAAACATTCGGAGGAACAAAAGATGACGTGGGTTGGTCTGTTCAGCAGACCACTGATGGAGGATATATTATCACAGGCTCTACAAAGTCATTTGGTATTGGTAGTAGGAATGTTTGGTTGATTAAAACTGATTCCTATGGCAATGAAACATGGAATAGGACTTTCGTGGGAACAAACGTTAGCGGAGGTTGTTCTGTTCAGCAGACCACAGATGGAGGATACATCATCGCAGGATGGACATTTACACCTTCTACGTATACTGATGTTTGGTTGATTAAAACCGATACCAATGGGAATAAGATTTGGAATAAAACTTTTGGAACATATTATTGGGCTGTGGGTTATTCTGTTCAGCAAACCAGTGACGGAGGATATATTATCACAGGAGAATCAAAATCGTTTGTTTCTCCTCGCGGTGATGTTTGGTTGATAAAAACTGATTGGAAGGGGAAAAAAATGTGGGATAAGACCTTCGGGGGAATATCTCTAGATTGGGCTAATTCTGTTCAGCAGACCACAGATGGAGGATACATTATAGGAGGGGAGACAATGTCATTTGGTGCAGGTTCGTATGGTATGTCCGATGTTTGGTTGATTAAAATAGATAGTAATGGTTATAAGTTATGGGATAAAACATTTGGAGGAATTAATTTTGATGGTGGTTATTCAGTTAAGCAAACCAATGACGGAGGATATATTATCACAGGCTATATAGAGTCATTTGGTGCTTGTAAATCTGATGCTTGGTTGATTAAAACTGATTCTTATGGCAATGAAACATGGAATAGGACATTTGGAGGAACAAATTATGATTGGGGTAATTCTATTCAGCAGACCACTGATGGAGGATATATTATCACAGGCTCTACAGAGTCATTTGGTGCAGGTTTGTCTGGTTTGCCTGATGCTTGGTTGATTAAAACTGATTCCTATGGCAATGAAACATGGAAAAGGACATTTGGAGGAACAGCTGATGATTATGGTGTATCTGTTCAGCAGACCACAGATGGAGGATACATCATCGCAGGATATACATGGTCATTTGGTGCTGGTGATTATGATGTTTGGTTGATTAAAACCGATAGTCAAGGTATTGCAAATGAACCACCAGGAAAACCAATAATAACAGGTAAAACAAGTGGAAAATCAGGTATAGAATATGAATATACTTTTATCTCAACTGACCCAGATGGAGATAATATTACCTATTGCATAGATTGGGGAGACAACACCAGTGAAGTTTGTATTGGTCCATATCCGTCAGGTGTAGAAGCATCAGCTAAACATACTTGGTCTAAGAAGGGGGACTATACAATAAAGGCAAGAGCAAGAGATTTTTATGGTGCTGAAAGTGACTGGGAAACACTTGAAATAAATATGCCAAAGAGCAAAACAATCAGCATACAATTGTTATTACAAAGACTGTTTCAGTGTTTTCCTTTCTTTGAAAAAATACTAAACCAATAATTATAACTAAAAAAAACCAAACTCTAACTCTTTTCTTGTTTTTTCTCCTGTTGTTTAAGATAGGATAATGGCTTAGAACCATGTTTTATGCGCATTATCCCTAAGTTATATGAGCAAAACACCATTCTTAAGCATATTTATTATCAATTGTTAAGAAGAGGTTTATAAGCAAATAGTTGTTTTGAAATTGTGATTTAAGGGGGAAGATAGCTAATAGCAAAAAATTTAAGTAAAGCGAAATCAACAAATAATATTAATAAAAACAATAAATCTACACCTATTTTAAAAAATGAAACGGAGAATGAAAATAATAAGAATCTCTTAGAACTTTATAAAGAAATGAATGAATCAATAAAAGAATCATCTAAGAGAGAATGGGAAACCATGAAATTCTATACAACGATTTTTTTAGCATTCCTTACTGCTACAATAACCTTAATCACATATTCAAAATTACAAAGCGGTTCGTACCCTAGATATTTTATTTGCACTCTACCGATATTTATGATTATTTTTTCATGGATTGGAAAGAGAAATTTTAGGAGAGAATGTAGGAGATTATGGGAGAGAGTAGCATCTGTAGCTAAAATTGAAGGAGACCTTGGTTTTCGGAGTCTTAGACCACAAAATCGTCCAGTTTTTAAAGATGATGAATATTATATTCCAAAAGCACATATTGATATAGATAATGAGATCATAGGTGAAAAAACAACAGAAAATTTTACTAATCAACTGTTAAAGATTAATTCAAAATTAGCAAGAGAAGATGGTACGTCTTTTTCTAATCATATAATACTCTTCTGGTTGTATTTTTTTATTTCATTTTTTTTGTTAATTTTTACATTAGTCGGTATTTGATAAATAATAATCAATGATTAAATAGTGTTTGAGGAGGGAAAAATGGATAAAAAAATTAAAGAATTTTTAGATAGACCTTCAGTAAAGAAAGATTTATTTCTTGCTTTTTTTGTAGCATTAATATTACTTGCGATTGAGGGCATTAGAAAGGCTATTGAATTGATAATTAACCAGGTTTTTTATGGAGCAACAATTAAAGATATTACAGATAACTATAGTTTCACTATCGGTTATCTTATTGCAATACTAATAACGATATATTTCATTAAAAAATATTCTAACTCTATGAAATTGTAGTTTTGATGGAGAAAAAATGAATGACGACAATTAACACAAAACCAGGAGGATATCTATGATTAGAAGAAAAAAACCATATGAATTTCAATTAGAACGAGTAAATAGATGGAAAAATAGAATCGAAAATACTATTAATGATTATAAACAAGGAAAACTTACTCTTCCTTATTTAGAATTTACTGATATGATATGGAGTTTTTTTGTTAGTTGCGACCATATGAAAGATTACATAAATAATGATGCCACAATTAAAACAAAACAATCTCCATATAATTACCTTAACAATACTGAGTGTTTAAAAATTTGTCGGGACATAAGTGTTGGGGTGAAACATTTAGTAATAGATGATCCTAAAACAATTGGAGGCCCCTTTTTGATAAATCTAACGACAAAAGGAGATAAAACAACAGGAAAAATGTTATTTGATGTAAATATAAAATCACGAACAGTTAGTAAAAGCCATTAGTTTTTGGACAAATTAATAAACTAGGATTCAATTACATCCCTAGGATGAGATGTATGAAATCAGAAAAGTCAGCGAAAATTAAGGAAAGAGAGTTAATCATCAAGCTATCT
>Ga0299915_10001151_pt1 | contig 19559 bp, 15 predicted proteins | sample RVTome_13_FD_200263 | JGI IMG/M metagenome (GOLD analysis project Ga0299915, IMG submission 200263) | Soil microbial communities from uranium-contaminated site in the Upper Colorado River Basin, Wyoming, United States - RVT92D227 (version 2) ... | reverse complement strand
CGGGTCTTTGAGCGAACTGTCACCGTGACAATTCAGGACCTCGAGAGCAAGCCGGAGCCGCCGATGGTTCTGCCGGTCTTTGCCGAGGAATTGACGATAGATGGTCCGCCGGGTAAGTACCGTTTTATGGCCACCTTTGAGCGTGGTGCGGCCGCAGCCGGCGAGGCAGTGGAGTTTTATATGGCTGACCCTGCTCAAATGCCGCCGGTGGAGAGTGAGGTTGTACTGTGGGGTGAGGACGCCGAACTGGCCAAGTGGCTCGTCGAACACGGCATTCGCGCACGGTCGTGGTCCCCCGGTCCGCCGACCGGACGAGAGGTAATCCTGGCATCCCACACTGCTGTACCTCCGGGCGGCTCAACGGCCTTCGCCGAACTCGCCAAGCGGATTGCCTGCGGCTCGACAGTTGTCTTCCTTTCACCGGCGGTCTTTGCCGGAGATAACCAGCCCACTGCTTTGGTCCCATTGGCCAACAAAGGCGCTCTGGCTGTAATTCCCAACTGGCTTTACCACAAGGACGAATGGTGCAAACGGCATCCAATCTTTGAGGGCCTGCCGGCTGGCGGCCTGATGGACTACGCCTTCTACCGTGAAATCATCCCCGATGTCGTCTGGTCCGGCCTGGACCCTCCACCTGAAGCCGTAGCTGCCGGCATCAATGCCTCGCAAGGCTATTCCTCCGGATTGATGGTTGCCGTTTACAACCTCGGCTCAGGCCGCTTTATCCTTAACACGCTTCGCATCCGCGAGAACCTCGGGTCAAATCCTGCCGCCGAGCGGCTGTTGAGAAACATGCTCAACTACGCGGCACGGGATGCCAATAGACCTCCGGCTGACCTACCCGCAGATTTTGACGGACAACTAAGGTCATACGGATACAAAAAGTAAAGACGCCACGTAAATTCTTTCACAATTCAGCCGTAACCAAAATTCCGGTACTACCTCATGATATTGGTAGAGTTTTGTTTCTTTTATAGGCATCTATGGCTGATTCCAGCGCACTGTTACGCTGTTCGGCCCAGTCCAAACGCTGAAGCACGCTGACATGAACAGGATACATAATATACTTGCGAACGGTCCACACTTCGTCGGTCAGGCCCAACGCCATCGCCGGCGTTTCGTCCAACAGAGAGTAGTGCACCCTCGTCCAGTTGTACAAATCCCGCCACAGCCATACGGAGTATTGCAGCATAATCTCCAGTGGTTCCGCACCGCAACGGCGATGCGTTGAGCAGTTCGACCAGGTAAGCTGCTGATAAAATAACGCCGTTCCGTGCTCACTTCGTCTCCGATCTGTCGGCGACAGTCCACCGCAGCGATACTCCGCAATCCGGGCCAGTCGTGCCGTTGGCCTAACCACTCTATCTGCCAGGTCGTCCAACACCTTCGCGTCTCAATTCGACCGTGACCCTTATCGGTCTGCTCGTACAGGTCGTGTTCAATCCCACGAAAGCCGTTTTCTATCGCGTCATCGAGGAAAAGCCGGATGTCTTCATACAGCGTCTCTTGATTGCCTTTGACCGCCAGGACATACTGACCCTTCTTATCCAGCACCTTCTGGGCGATGTCCACCCACGTCTCGCCCCCACATATCACGGCACAAATGGCGATGGTGAGGATATCCTCCAGCTTGTGCAGCTTGGTCCGTTCCACGCGAGGGTCCGGCAGAATAGAGAAATGTTCCCAGATTGATGTAGCCATCCTTAGCCTCCGAAAAGGGTACTATTCAGCGTACCATCCGAAGTACGCCCACCCAAATCATCGGCTATATCCTGCTCCTACCGTAAGTTAAGATGCGTTTGCCCTGGTCCTGGCACCCTGGGTGTCGCCCGACAATCTGCGGATGTATTATTACACGGAGTCATTCAGTGGATGGCGGCTGAGATTCAGCGAACGTGCTTCTGTTGGTGATCCATGGGCGCACGGAACGGACATCTCTGAACTGAACGCATTCGCCAAATATAATCAAACACCAAAACTGACCGAAGACGAATTGACGATTTTCTTCGGCTCATACGGTCCCGATGTTATTCCCGAGGACATCGATATCTACATGGCGACCCGGCCCGATAGAGGTTCGCCGTTCTCCAACATAACGAACCTTGCACAGATCAACACAGAATGGAGTGAGATTTCTCCGTCCCCAAGACCGGACGGACTTGAGTTGTACTTCGCCTCCAGCCGGAATGCTATCCTCCAGATCTTCAAGGCCTCCAGAGAATCGTCAGACGATTCCTTTGGCAATGTTGAGCACTTGTCCTTCTTGGACATACCGGGAGGTCATAGCAGTCATCCCTTCCTGAGCAGCGACGGCAGCGCAATTTACTTCAGGGGACAACCGGGTCCACAGTCTTCGCAAGACATCCACGTTTCGTACATACCTGAGCCTGGGACGTTGCTGCTGCTTGGCCTCGGCGCGGTGATGCTCTGGAATAAGCGCTCACAGGGCACGGCCTAAAAAAGAAGGGCTTCTACGCCGATGAGGATATTCGAGATTGGCGAACGGCAGGCGCCAAGCGGCGCAGCCCCTTCGGTCGCATTCTGGGGCCTGGTTTACGGGGAACGCCCGGCACAGCTCCTCCCATCACTTTGGTTGTGATTTGGTCTCTGAGATGATCATACGCCTTCAACCGGCCAATGTGGGGCGGCGTCCGCGGCTACTGTCCGGCCATACACAATAGCCGGCCGCCTTCGAGCGATAAATACAATCTGCCATTGGCGGCGGCCATACCGTCAAAAACGGGGGCGGAATCCAGTTGATACTGCGCCAGCTCGGTCCCGTCGGAGGCCGAGATGACTATGAGCAAAGCCCTTTGGTCTTTGCCGCCTTCTTCCGGCTTATCGGCGGCGTCGATGGGGGGGCCGGCTGCGAACAGCAGCTTGTCCGCCAGAACCATCGCCCGAACTTGGATCGTCACGCGCTTCGTCCACTTCTCCGTCCCGTCGTCGAGGTTCAGAGCAAACAGCCGGTATGCTCCATCCTGCAACTGGTTGGACCAATGGACCGCCGGCCGGCCATAACCATAGATCATTGGCCTGTTAAAGACGAGCAGCCTGCCGAAGATGAGATTCTTGTCGCGCCCGCTGCACCCGGTTGCCAACGAACAATGGGTGCCGTAGATCCAGTAGGAGCGGTGAGGCCACGTGTCATCCAAGAAACCCGTCAGCGTGAATAGATGTGAGTTCCCCTCCCCCACGTCCCGGTTCGGACTCCCAGCGGAGGGGCCGGCCCCACGGGCCCCCGGCGGGGCCTGCTGCACGGCGCCTTGTTTATCCAGAACCATATCGCGCAGGTAGATGTGCCGGTCGTCACTCGTGAGAATATCCGCAAGCGCTCCTGGCATATAGGCAGGCCCATACTGTTCAGGCTGTCTGCCGGTTTCAGGGTCGGGGCTGTAGATAGGAGTCCTCGACAGGGTTTTGCCGGTATCGGGATTGACTCGACAGAGGTCGATCCCACCGTCCAGGTAGGATGATCTACCCGCTGTGAAATACGCCGCACCATCCTGGACCAGGATGCTTCCGTGCACGGGCGACGCGGATTCGAGCTGGCCGTCGGCTGTTATGCGACGTTCGGCGCGAGCCGCTCGCAGACGCCAGGCCAACGCGCCGTCCGAGGTCTGCAAGCTATATACATACCCGTCGCGGCATCCGAATACTGCCCGGCCTGCATATAGAGTTGGGGGCGAGTCCACGCGAGCGCCCGCCGTGAAGTCCCACGTCAACCGCCCCGAATCGGCGTCCGTCGCACAGACTCTGTGCTCTTCCATGGAGGCCACGAATACTTTTTCGTCGGCAATCGTAGGACTGGTGAGCCTTCCGCCGACATCAACCTGCCACCTGCTGCGCAGGACAGCGGGCACCGAGCTCGGCGTGCAGCCGCTGCGCTGGGCATCGTGCCGGTAGGTGGTCCACTCCTCCGGCTTCGCCGGAATTTCGGATTTCGAATTTCGGATTTCGAGTTTTCCGTATCCGGGGCCGCGCTCAAGACAATCTTCACCGGTCTGGCCGGCGGATAATCTTGAATCAGTCTCAGGCGCAAGGGCATAAAAGCCGGTCAGCTTCGCCGCGATGTAGCATCCGCAGGCATGAGGCGGGGCGTAGAGCAGGCCGTTGCACGGCATCACGCCATACCTGCAGACGCCTCGCACCCAACTGTTCCACAAAACGTCGCCTGATTTCAGATCTATGAATTCGACGCCTCGCCTGCCGCCGAGGATGTACCGCTCAGTGGCCTTGTTCGACCAGCATCTATGATGGTGTCCCGGATTCTCAGGCTCAATTTGCTTGAGCACTTCGCCTGTGGCCAGGTCGCGCTGCGTTACAAAGTACGGGCCCCACGAAGGCCCCCTTTTCCCCTCGATTGGCTTGAAACCGCCCAGCCATAGCGATCCCTTGATAACGAACGCATCCCGAATCTCAGCGAGCAGGGCGGGCTGGGTCCACAAGGTTTTGCCGGTCTCCTGCGACAGGGCCGTTACCGTCTGACCGGCGGCACAGATGACGCTGCTATCGCACACGACACGCAAAGGACCGGCGGAAACCGACCACTGTTCTTGTCCGGTCCTCAGATCAAGGCAGACGGCATCCTTACCCCTCTGGTAGAATACACGGTCGCCCACAGCACATAGAGTCAGGGGTCTTAGCCCGGCGGCATCGGCGCCCACCTTCTTCCAGAGCAGATTGCCTGAATTGGCATCGATGGCAAGAACGGTTTCGTCTGCTTTAGCTTCAACCGAGCGAAAACGGCTGACCATTGGCTCGGCGGTCTCTCTGGCATGCAGAGGGGACTCCTTCTTCTTTGCAGACTGCGCCAGTGTCTGAAGTTCGGCGACTCGCTCGTCGGTGACGCTTCGCACGGCGAGCAGGAGAACCCCCTTGTGATAGACGATTTCTTCGGCGCCGCGCGTATTGTCATAGACCTTTAGGATATCGCCCGTCGCGGCACTGACGGCGCTGAGCGGCGAGTGAAGACCGAGCGTCACATAGACGCGATCCCCGACGGCCACCAGCCTCCGCTGAAGGCAGGAAGGCGTAAGACCCCAGTTGATCAGGTGGGGAAACCACGCGGTGAACGGCCGCTTCCAGAGCAGAATTCCGTTGTAGGCGTCACGGGCAACAAGATGCCATTGAGGAGACTCCCAGACCGAACCAATGGGTCCCTGGTCGGCGATGTAGAATATCCGCCCGCCGGCCGAGACTAAGGCGTTTATGCTCGGGGTGTGCTCGTGGCTCCGTGTATGGCGCGGCTCCGCAATCCACTGTACGCAGCGGGGCGGCCCGACCACCGCATCATGGGCCACCGCATTTCCGCTCGCGTCATAGAGATAGTGCGTCCACTCGTCGGTCTCCTTGGGGCGCGGCTTGATGGTTTTTTCCCAAAGGCCGTTTTTCTTCACGTATGCCGCACCGCCGGGAGCCAGGATGCGCATCGCTTCGGCCATTGTCACGCCGCCAAGATTATCCGCCACGACCAAGTTCACCAGGTTATCCGCGTAAGGCAGCAGCTCTCCGTCGAAGCGCTCGACCGACACCGGCCCGTAGATTCCCACCTTGCGGATATATTCTCTCGCCCCCCGTACTGTATTGGCGTCGGTATCTAATCCTTGGACAAGGCAGCTATCGCCGCCGCGCAGCGCCGCGGTCAGCCTGCCGTAGCCGCAGCCGATGTGCACAATCAGACCGCCTTTGACGTTGGCTGTATCCAGAATCTCTTTGGCTTTCTGGTCGTAACCGCCCGGCTGACCCGTTGCACTCACCAACCTGGATGAAATCCACAGAACAATGATGAGCTTCGATAAGAAGTGAGACCTGGTTTCCATAAGCAGTGCTCCTGTCTAATCACAGTATGCCACAAGAACCTTTGATGACATTTTAGCAAAGACTTTCGTGCAGGGCAACCGGCCCTTTGACACCGAATGAGATTGGAGGATGTTGGATGGTCCAAGAGTTACACCACAAAACCCGAAATGGCCGGCGGCGAAGCCGCAATGAACGGCTTTTTTGAAGTACCGTCCGTAGCGACCGATCCTCTGGTCACAAGAAACGCGTTTCTGACTACGCCCGGCAGGATTCGAACCTGCGACCCCCGGTTTAGGAAACCGATGCTCTATCCTACTGAGCTACGGGCGCCCATACCTTTAACTGGCTGCCATTAAACAACTTCGGGTTCACGGTGTCAACTGCACTCTGTCGTGGCACCGGTACCTATGCGGTCTTAGTCTTTTCCGGGATGAGTGTGAGGGGGATGTCGAGCCAGAATGTTGAGCCGACGTCGAGCTCGCTTTCAAGACCGATGTTTCCCGCGAGCATTCCCGCGAGCTCTTTGCTGATGGTCAGTCCGAGTCCGCTGCCGGCGGATTCGCGGGTAATTGAGCCATCAACCTGGCTGAATTTGTCGAAGATTTTCTCTTTGTCGGCCTGTGCGATGCCGCAGCCGGTGTCGCTCACGGCGAAGCGGACGGTTTTTTCGTCAAGCATTTCGGCGCGGACCTCGATTCTGCCGCGAGGGGGCGTGAACTTCACGGCGTTGCTGAGGAAGTTGTAGAGTATCTGCTGGACCTTGCCTGCATCGGTCATAAGGGACGGCACGTTTGGGTCAACGGAGTATTTTACTTTGATTTTCTTTTCCCGTGTCAACAGCGAGAAGGAGGCAATCAGCCCTTCGCAGAGCTTTTCAGCGGAGGTCTGGCCGATGCGCAGCTCCATTTTGCCGGCGCGGGTCTTTGCGAGGTCCAGGAGGTCGTTAATCATATTGAGGAGCCTGTTTCCGCTGGTGATTATATTCTCGGCGTATTTTTTGCCCTTTTCGGTGGCCAGGAGTCTGGGCTTGTCGCGCAGGACCTGGGCAAAGCCCATAATAGCGTTGAGAGGCGTTCTGAACTCGTGCGAGATGTTGGCGAGGAACTCGCTTTTGACCTTATTAGCCTTGAAAAGCTCGATATTGCGTTCGGAAAGCTCAATGATCTTGGCGTCGAGCTGCCTGTTTGCCTCTCTGAGCTTTTCCTGGGCAGCCTGGAGTCCGTCGAGCATGTGGTTGAAGGCCGTTGCGAGCTTTTCATATTCATCCCTTGTGGCGATGGAGCTTCTTGTGTCGAGGTTGCCCTCGGCGACGTTGTTGGCCAGCGCGCGGAGCTGGCGGATTGGCCGAAGGATTACGCGCTGGGTTATCCAGTAGAATGCGACTATTGCGCCGGTGACGCCGATCAGCCACGAGACGATGATCCAGATGCGATTGAGAAAGACCGTTTTGCTTATTTCGCTGCCGACGCCGCGCGACTGAATAAGCACCGCCCCAACAGGTTCATTCAGCGAAAATGCGCCGGCAGAGCCTTGAGGGTAGTGGCAGGTTATGCAGCGATCCGTCGCCCTGAAGATTCGCACGTAGTCGCTCTGGAGGATGCCATCCACTTCGGCAAATTTGATGTCGTCGTCTCGGGCTTCGGGGTCTTTGAGGAATTCAATCGTTTCTCTTTGCTTGTCGGTGAGCTGTTTGAGCGGTTCTTTATCGCCTTTTACAAAACGTACCCAGAGTATTTCAGGGTTGTTGACGTCGGCGGCGGTCCCGGCGCTGCTCAGCACCGGAAGTGCGGCGTCGGGGGAATCTTTCAGCCGGAAGTGCAGACGCATCAGCAGCGTTTCGGCTTTTGCCTTGTTTGTATCGAGCAGACCTTTCTTCGTGAGCTGTCCCATCCAGATATAGGGCAGGAGCAGCGCAAGGAAGAGAATAAAGACAACGGCGGCGCCGAATGCGAGCCTGCACTTTTCAGCCAGCGACAGCGGCCAGAGCCGGAAGAACATCAGGGCTTTTTGCCCGATTCGTTTTAGAGCGATCCTCATAAGTCCTTGCTTCCGAGACATAAGACAAACCGCACGGCCACGGCTATAACAGGATACCAGCAGAGCGGCGTTCTATGCAATATCTTTTAGCTGGTTTAGCTCGGCTCTTAGCCTGGGCAGGGCTTGTGGATAGCTTTCGCGGATGAATTCGAGGAGTTTCTCCCTGACGTGGCACCGGATGCCCCAGGCAGCCGAAGCGTCGGCGGCGCTCATCAATGCGCGCAGCTCGACCGCCCGTTCGGAAGTGTTGGTGACTTGCAGGACACAGACCTTCTTGTCCCAGAGGTCCGAGCCTTCGAGGATCTTCTGGAGCTGCTCTCTGACGGCCTGAACGGGCACGGAGTAATCGACGTAGATGAAGACGGAGCCAAGTATGTCGGCTGATGTTCGGGTCCAGTTCTGGAAGGGCTTTTCGATGAAATACGTAATTGGGACGATCAGGCGGCGCAGGTCCCAGATTCTGACGACAACGTAGGTCAAAGTGATTTCCTCGATTCGCCCCCATTCGTTTTCAACGATGACGACGTCGTCCACGCGAAATGGCTGGGTGATTGCGATCTGGAGGCCCGCAATGAAAGTTGCGATGGTTCTTTGGGCGGCCATTCCAACCACGATGCCCACGACGCCTGCTGAGGCAAGGATTGTCGTGCCGAGCTGTCGGATGCGTTCAAAGGTCATCAGTATCGAGCCGAAAGCGATGATGCCGACTAAAGCGATGACGATTCGCTTGAGGACCCTGAATTGTGTATGGATTTTGCGGGCACTGAGGTTGTCTCTAACGTCGATATCAAAGCGTGTCAGGACGTAATCTTCCAGCACATAAACGGTCTTGATGAGCAGCCACGAGATCAGAACTATCAGCAGCAGGCTCAGCAGGTGATTGAGGAAATCAGGGATTTGCGTCTCGAAAGCCGGCAGTTTCAGAACCATACGCACGGCGAGGAAGACAATTATCCACTGCATCGGCCTGTAACAGCGTTTTACAAACGAGTTGTCCAGGGCGACTTTTGTCCGGGTGGTGAGTTTGACCAGTAGCCCGAAGATGATGTAATGGCCGATTAGCCCAACAGTCAGAGCCGCTGCGGCCAGCAACGCCAAGTTCTGCCAGTTTTGTGCTATTGCCAACATGATGAGTCTCCTTTCGATAACGGGTTCACATCTTTAACACGTTTGTAAGGAGTCGGGCCGGGGAGTTCAAGCCTTTTTTGCCCGGACGGAAAGTCGGGCTTAAGCAGAAGCGGGCGCTTATTGCTCCTGTTTGGGCGGCACGTGAGAGTGCCTCTGGACCCGCAGGTTAAGCTCGTCGAGCTGTTTTTGTTCAACCTCGCTGGGCGCATCGGTCAGGAGGCATTGACCTCGCTGGGTTTTGGGGAAAGCGATGACGTCCCTGATATTATCCGTGCCGGTGAGCAGCATAACGAGCCTGTCGAGGCCGAAGGCTATTCCGCCGTGGGGCGGCGCGCCGTATTCGAGGGCCTTGAGGAAGAAGCCGAACCGCAGTTGAGCCTGCTGCCTTGAGATATTGAGCAGGTCGAAGACCTTCTGCTGGACTTTCGGATTGTGGATACGAATACTCCCGCCGCCGATTTCCGAGCCGTTAACGACGATGTCGTAGGCCTGAGAACGGATGTGGGCGGGGTCGGTTTCGAGCTTGCCGAGGTCTTCTTCAACGGGGCAGGTAAATGGGTGGTGCAGCGAGTCGTAGCGCTTCTCGTCTTCGTTCCACTCAAACAGCGGGAAGTCCACCACCCAGACAAACTCGAACCTCTTCGGGTCATAAAGTTTCAGCTCGCGGGCAAGTTTGCAGCGCAGGGGCGCCAGTGCCTTATTGGCGGCGGCTTCGCTGCCCGCGATGAACAACAAGAGGTCTCCATCCTTTGCGTCGAATCGCTGCAATAGCTGCTGCTGTAATTCGGGGCTGAAGAACTTGGCCAGTCCGCCGATAAGAGCGGTGGCGTTGTTTTCCCGCTTAACCTTGAACCAGGCGAGTCCTTTTGCGCCGTAGTCGGCGACGAAATTAGTGAGGGTCTTTTCGATGTCGCTTCTGGAGTATTTCTCGCCCGCCGGGGCGCAGACGCCCTTGACTACTCCGCCGTTCTCAATAGTTGAGGTGAATACCTTGAACGTGCTTTGCCTGGCGATGTCGCTTATGTCTTTGAGCTTCATATCGAATCGCAGGTCGGGCCTGTCGATTCCATAATCGGCCATCGTCTGCTGGTACGTCAGCCGGCGGATGGGGACCTGTACGTCTATGCCGAGGATCTCTTTCCAGACCCGCGCCACCATGTTCTCGTGAACGGCGATAACATCGTCGGAGTCAACGAAACTCATTTCAACGTCGATCTGGGTGAACTCGGCCTGCCTGTCGGCCCGCGGGTCCTCATCGCGAAAACAACGTACTATCTGGAAGTATTTCTCGATGCCGCCGACCATCAGGATCTGTTTGAAGAGTTGGGGTGACTGAGGCAGGGCGTAAAAGCTGTTCGGGACGAGCCTGCTCGGCACGAGGAAATCTCTTGCGCCTTCCGGGGTGCTCTTGGCCAGCATCGGCGTTTCGATTTCCCAGAAGCCCAATTTGTCGAAGTAGTCGCGGACAAGGGTAGTGACTTTGTGGCGTAGTCTGAGCTTCTGCTGCATTTCGGGCCTTCGCAGGTCGATATAACGGCTGGTCAGCCGGATTTCCTCGTTGGTCTTCTCCGCATCGGCAATCTCAAAGGGCGGCGTCTTGGCGGCATTGAGTATCTGCAGCTCCTCAACCAGCACCTCTATCTGGCCGGTCGCCAGTTTGGGGTTGTCCAGCCTCTCGCCGCGAGGCCGAACCTTCCCACGAGCAGCGACAACCCACTCACAGCGAATGGTCCGCGCCAGCCTGTGCACGTCCGGCTGGCTTTCCGGATTGAAGACAAGCTGCGTGAGGCCTTCTCTGTCCCGCAGGTCGAAGAAGACCAGGTTGCCGTGATCACGATAAGATTGCACCCAGCCGGCCAGCGTCACCTGCTTGCCGGCGTCCTCCAGCCTAAGCTGCCCGCAATTATGTGTTCTTTTGAGCATACGAAAGAATCCTAATAATCTGACAAAATCACGACACAACAATTCAACGTGGCAATGTTCTTGCATCTCTGGCCGGTATCCAATCCGGTGCTTTCTCGCCGTGCACTGACACTTCATTTCACACAACTCATTAGATCATGAATAAGCTGCGCTTTACAAGCAGAGACATCAGCAGGCAAAGCATCCTTTACAGATAACTGCGCATATCCCATATTGTGAATCCTTTCCTGGAAAACAAGAGCGCTCAACGAACAATTGGAAAGAATAAAGCAGAGAGACCTTTCATGGTCGCGCGTCCTCTTTAAGAGCAGGCGAAAAAGGTTGTCAAAAGTATAGAGTTCGTAGACGATATACATTCCGCTGGAATCCTTCGGGAATCTATCGAGAAAGCGTAAGTCTTCTTTCATTATTCCAAATACCTGAAATTCAAATTGAGCCTGCTTTTCTTGGCCTGTAAATCAAGGCTAAAGATATTGTTCACTTCCACACCCAGAGGTGTAAGGTAGACTGTGTCGTACCTTCCACCGGTTCTCACTCTGTCAACCAGCTCTAATTCTGCACAAAAATTTTGGGTGAAATTGAGCAGTTCATACATGGTTCGCTTTTTATAACAGACCCCAAATAAACCATTTACCAAGTCTAATTTTTCCTGTGAGATATCTTTGTAATTTGGTATCCATTGACCGTTTGTAACCTCGATGAACCGCAGAAACCAATAGATGTTAACCTTGTGGACAGTCCAATTCCCGTTCGTCAAGACCTTGAGCAAGAGTCTCTTTTGTTCGGTCATCAAATCGATAGATGGGAGTTCGCGGGAAGTCAAGCTGGATATATTTGGGTTAAGGTTGGCAATATACTCTTTTCCATTCGCGGTAATCGAGTATCGCTGTCCATAGGCTTGAATCATTTCGAAGTCCAAAGCCAATCTGAGATAACATTTGAAATTGGTTGTATTGTATGAAGTGAAGTATGTGGCAAGTTCTTGCTTGGTTAAGATGTCGTTGCGGAAGTCCTGGAAAGGCTTTAGTATTTTGTTCAACCATCTCAAGTAACAAATCGTATAATTCTTAGGTTGGGGCAGTGCTAATCCAAAACTCAGGCTTAATCGCTCTACGGTTCTGGCGTATAGACTTTTGACTTCATTTACGGAGTACGTTCGGGTCAAAACATCATTTTCGGCACCGAAACTGGCGACTATCGTCCTATTCTTGTGTGGTGTTTCTGAAGCATATAGAATGCAATACTCCGTCCTGTCCGAATACTTCACGTTCCTATAATCAGCTATTTGGCTGAAGCAGTATGATAGCTTGCTTTTTGTATCTAGAACAGTCTCCAACTCAACGACTAGTTGATTCTTATAAAGATCCTCGACGACAAAGTCAATTCGGCCAAAATCAGTTGTAATTTCTTGCCCGATTTTTGAGGCTATATTGAAGCGTAAGCATCTTCCCAGAAAATTCAAGTTCTTGAGTAGAGTCCATTGAACCAATGCCTCATTCATGCTAATTCCTTCCTTGAAGAGATGGGATCGGATACGGATGCTGCCTGGCGCCGCTGAAGTTCCAGTGTCCGTAGAAGTACTCATTCCACTCGTCGGTAGAAAGTTTGGACTGCTCCTTGATTTTCTTTGAGACACTTGGCGGTTCTCCCAATTTCTTGAATATAAGAATGAATTCGTAGTCGATTTTGATTATGCCATTTCGCGGGTACGGGAAGGAACCCATAATTGTGGCGCCGCCGGTCGTATTGCAGGTCGTAACCTTCTGCCAGATTATGGCACCCATATAATCGAAGCCGATGGTCTCGCAGAATTTGATGATCTCTGTGCGGATAGGGATTACCTTATATCGGCCGTAGTAAACAGAGCGTGCAAACTGGTCACCAATGTTAACGCACAGCCGACAGCCTTTATGGAGCACTCTGTGGCACTGTTGCCAGACCAAGTTGAGGTTGTTGATGTAGTCCTGATAGGTGTCGTTGTATCCGATTTGCTGTTTTGGGCCGTAGTCCTTGAGCTGCCAATAAGGCGGAGAGGTAACAACCAGGTGAACGGATTCGTCGATCACCTCGTCCATCCTTCGCGAATCACCGATTATGATCTTGTGCCGGTTCATATTCAGACCACTCTAACCCAATAACAGGGACCACCCAGCTTGAGTCAGGATAACCGAATAGGGCGGGTTCGTCAAGAACGGCTTTGTTTATTTGAGCATATTGCGAAGGTAGATATGTTCGTCGCCGTTCCAGGGTTTAGAGCAGATGTCGATGTCGCCGTCGCCGTCAACATCGGCGGCCTTTGTTTCGTGACACTCTTTGCCGGCGAAGATTTCGTGCTGGACGAATTTGCCGGCCTTGCCGTCCGCGTTTTCCCAGATGAACCACTTACGGATTCCTTCTGTCAGGGGGCCGCCGCCCGAGAAGACGTCGAGGTCGCCGTCGTTGTCGAAGTCTGCGAGGGCGAGGGAGTGGAAGTCCTGACCCGATTTGTCGGCGATGACGTGCCTAACCCAGGTCCTGCCTTTGCCGTCCGTATTCTCGTGCCAGGCGACTCGACCGCTGATGCAGTCGCCCTCGGCCTGGACAATGTCGTTGTCGCCATCCTTATCGAGGTCGGCTACCCAGGATTTTGTCATAAGGGGCCAGCGTGCATCGGGCTGGCCGAAGTCGATGTTATCGTGCGGCGTCCATTTTGTGCCTTTGCCGTCGGCGTTCTCGAACCAGATATTCGTGCGAACGACGTCGTTGTCGCCGTCGCCGTCGATATCAGCGACGCCGGCAGGATCGATAGCGCCGTGGACCGCATCGCCGATTTTGTGGGCCTGCCATTTCTGGGTGGGGTCGGAGGGGATTTTGTACCAGAACAGGGCGCTTTTGTCGCTCATAACCACAACGTCGAGCTTCTTATCGCCGTCGATGTCGGCTGCGACGTTGTCGTGGCAGCCGGGTATTACATCGTTCGGGTACTTGATAAATTCCTGTTCACGGGGCTTGCCGGCGTTCTTGTACCAGGCGCCGCCGGAGACCTGGTCGATCCAGCCGTCCCCGTCGATGTCGAAGGCGGCGCCGCCGACTTCGGTAAGCACTTTTTGGCCGAGCAGATGGCGCACCCAGTTGTCGGGGCCTTTGTGCTCGAACCACCATATATCACCGCCGTTGCAGCCGGCGATCCAGTCGAGGTCGCCGTCCTTATCGACATCAACGAGCGAAGTCTGGCCCATCTGGTTTCCGATCCGGTCAATCTGGTGATACTCGAACTTGGGGAACTCCGCGTATGCCAGCGAGTGGAGTGCACAAACCCACGTGAGAAGAGTTGACAAACGCAAAATGTTCCTGATGGGGTGAGAGCGCATAGCAAAATCCTTTCTTGGAAACTCTAACAAGTAGCCAGAAATCCCCCGTTTGCCGTCTTTATCCAGGATGGGCTGGTCGTCTCGACAGCGGATTTCCTGTTCTTGAAGCTCGTCTCGCACCAGATTATGACCTACCCGCCGTCCGGTGCGCCCGGGTGGTTGTCGTGTATTGCTTGGAATCGAGCTTTCTAAATGTCATTTTCCCCAGCGTCGTCCTGAAGGTCCGGAGAGTTTTTTTGCCGGTCTTCTTTACTCACGGCAGCCTTGAAGAATTTGGCGGCCTGATCCCAACTCTCAGCATTTTTCTCCGAGCCCGCTAATACGAGCCAGGCTTATGCGCACTTGACGGCGGCTTTCTCGGCCTCGGGGTCGCTCTACTGTGCCGGCTGCGTTTGTGCGGCTTTTTGGTCATTCACGTCGGTCGTTGCCTTTTTGCTTTTGCAGCCGGTCAGGACCAGCGTTGATACCACCAGAATCGCCAGCAGTGCAAGAATAGGCTTTCTCATTTTCGCGTCCTTTCAAAAAAATAATCCAACTTTTCGTAACGGGTTAAGCGCGCCTCGCGGCGACAGTCGCTAAAACAAATCCCTGCACTATATTATGGCGCCTCTTGGCCGGAAGATAAAACAAAATCCGGGGGAATATCGAATTCCAGAACAACCCGGCGGGTAATACAGGGAAGAAGAAATGAGAGAACCTGCGGCGATATTACTGGTGCTTGCCGGGCTTTTTGCGATGGCAGGGGGCGCATTTGACTGGGAATGGTTTATGAACAACAGGAAGGCCCAGGCATTTGTGAATCTGCTGGGCAGGGGCAGTGCGAGGGTATTCTACATCATTCTGGGGCTGGCGATTGCGATTCCGGACCTGCTGATCACGTTCGGAGTTGTCGCATCAGGGCGATAGGGGTCAAGCGAGAGCCGGCCGGGCGAACTTTGAATCCCCGGATTGGGATTAGTCCAGTGTGGGTTGGACGATTTGACCGCTGGCCTGGGCGAGGGTGTTTTCGTACGAGCCGTAGAATTCGCAGTTGCAGTCGAGCCAGAGAGTCAGGCGATGGAATTCTTCGTCCGGGAGCTTGACGCCGTAATGCCGCTCGTCCATATACGATAACAGTGCGGCGGCCTTTGCGCCGAATTCGCCGGGCGTGGTTCTGCTGCCGCCGTGGGCACCCTCGTTTATCGAGCCGTTTGAGACGTGGAAGTAGAAGCCGTACTTCTCGGCCAGATTATTGTACGAGCGGGTCCAGCCGTTATTGCCCTCAATCACGCCTCTTAGGTCGAGTGCTCCTTTCTCCCGGTGGCAGCTCACGCAATTGCGGTCGAGGGCCGGCTGCACCAAGCGGACGTAGCTGAAGGGGTTTGAGCCATCAACTTCGGGCCGGATTTTCGAGGGCGGACGTTGCAGGGCCAGGGGAATCCGCGCCGATTGGTTCGCCGCGCGATGCTTTGGCTCGTGGCAGCCTAAGCAAGTCAGTTGCTCGCCCGGGTGCAAGTATGTGCCGGAACGCATCGACTGGATTGCCATACCGCGGGCGTCGAGGGCCTGAAAATAAACCATTTTGCCGACCGGGGCCTCGAAATATGCGCTGCCGTCATCCTCGACGGGGACTGTGCCGAGGACTGCCCTGGCGCTGGTCTGGTTGGCGATGCCGATGCGCGGCTCATTTGGCGGCGGAGTCGTTTTGGGCAGGACCTGAACGATTCGCAAAGCGGCGACTTTGGCGCCCGCCGGCCATTGGAAATCGCTGTTATAGACGTTCATAACTGTGATGGTTTCCTGTTGATATTCACCATCGGCTGTCTGTGCGGTCCGTGCAGGAATAATGGGCGGCTTAGGACGCGGGCGCAGCGGAATCGGGCTGAGGCACGAAATCGACGGGTCACGGTAAAGCAATTCCTTGTTGCCGAAGCGGTCGATCCAGTAGATGCCTCGGTTCTTTGCATTGGCGCCATATGCACAGAGATAGTCGTCCTCGCTGAGCGGCCAGGCTGTGCCATAGACCATACACTCAGCTATCGGCTTGTTGTCCTTTTCAGCCTCCGGCAAGGGCACGTCCGGCGTCAAGCGGGTCAGTTGGGACATCGCGCCGTCGTCGGTTGTCCGCTGGTCGATCAATACGAGCGAGCCGAATGCGTGGCCGTGATGGGAGGCGGCGGTTGCGACGTATTTATTCGAGCCGGGGATTGCGCGGATGCTCATCTCCATCCAGGGTCGGCTTTCGCGCCGGGTCGGGTAGTTGCCGTGGAGCGAGCGAGGGTCGCGCCCGTCCGGGAAGCAGGTCCAGATATGGTGGGCGATGTTGGTATCGCGATCGACGTAATCCCAGCGGGTATAGACGATCATTCCGTCGTTGTCCACGCTCGGATGCCATTCGTGCGTCTCGTGGTAGCTCAGCTTGATGATGTCGCCGCCGTCGGGATTCATCGAGTGCATCGTATAGGTTGGGCAGTGTCGTCCGCAGCGAAGGTATCCGCCGCGTCGCTCGGAGATGAATGCGATCCGCCCATCCGGCAGAAAGCAGGGGTCAAAATCGTCCCACGGCCCGTCGGTAAGCTGCGTCAGCCCGCTGCCGTCAATGCTGACCTTGAAGATGTGGTAACTGATCTGCGGGCCCCATTCGTATGCCTCCTTGCCTCGGTATTTCTCGAAGGCTTTGGCCTGCGTGTAGGCGAAGAGGATCGTCTTGCCGTCGTATGACAAATCGGGCGAGAGAAACGCGCCGGTCGAAAGGTTATCGCCCTTGAGTCGTCCGTTCTCGACAACGGAATTCTCCAGCACGTTGATGAGCTTGGGGTCGGCCCCGAACAGATCGGACAGGATGAACAACCCGCCGCCGGGGACTGCGTTGCAGCCGTAATACTGGTCGCACATGTGAAAGACGCCGGCCGAGTCGTGCCGCTTGATAAACAGCAGCTTGTCGAAATCCAGCAGCGGATTGCAGAAGGCGATTCGGCGGACGAGTATACGGGCCTTGAGATAAATCTCTCTGTGATCACTATCGGCCACGGCATCGGCTTTTTCGAGCCTGGACAGTTGGGCGCCGAGCCTGTTCAATTCCCTCTCCATAGAGTTTAGCATGCTGGGGTTGCAGTCGGGCCGAAGCCGGGCCACCAGCGCCTTGCCTCGCTCGATCACTTCCCGGGTGCAGGCCGGGTCGAATGAGCCGATCCGATCGGAGGGATTCTGCTGTGCCGTTTGCGCGGCGAATCTGTCGGCCTGCTCAGCCCAGTCGGCTTTGACCAATTCTCGCATCGAATCGCCAATTTCGATTGCGCCGGCCCAGGTCAGCCCCACCGACAAGGAGAAAACTGCGATTATCAGCAGCAAACCGGCCTTCAATGTGCATCGCTTCATATTGCCAGCCCTCGATACAACTTGCATTGCTCAATTATACCGCAAACCGCTGCGAAATCATACTATATTGCTCCTGGGGCGAACCTTCGTGCGGTATGGAGCGTAGAAACGGCCAATGGATTGGGGGCTGAGGTAATAAACCCTTCTATTTTCCTCCTGACCTCAGCCCTTTTTTGCCTGATTTTTGCGTTTCCGGGGCAGAAGGGCAGCTTTGCCGGCCAGCATAATCATAAATGGACGGCAACAAAGAAGTTACCGCCCATATCGTGTATGCCGCCGTTGTGCGGCTCAGGTCGCTTCCCAGCGATGAAGTCTGCTTCACCCACAACCTTTGGGACGATAATAATTTTTTTCATATTTTTGCTTGACAGGGTAAGGCTGATGCGATAGAGTATTGGTGTGCTTGTTATAGCGAGTTCTGTGAGGTTGCTCATCCGGGTTTATGACTTTCGTTGGCCTTGAGCTTTTTGGAGCAAATGCGTAACACCACAGAGCTTGTTGACGTATAATTCGCTGGAGCATACAACAGGGCTGGGGATATCTCGCTTTTTCCTCTCCCTCCGCACCTCAGCCCTGTTCCCTTTTTGCGCTTTGAGCGAGGGGGTAATTCCTATCTCGATCCCTGCGGTCCTTATCGGTGTTATCGTAGCGGATTACCGGGCCTTAAGTTTTTTTTCATGCGTGCGGGAAAACAACCTGGCTTAGGGCGTAATGCAGCAGCGAGGACTGTGGCTTGCTTCTTGAGAGCAAGGCTGCTCAGCCGGGGCCGAGTCCGCATAAGGTGGATTCCCTGCTTGTCCGCGCAAGCTATGGCCTGTTCTATGGATGGGCCGCTCTGCGTCGAAGGATAAGGGCCACGCCGCAAAGACCCAACATTATCGCCGAGGCAGGCTCCGGGATCACCGCGACCTGGAGACTGGCGTCGTCGAAGTATGCGTTGATAAAGTATGACTCGTGCTTCTCGCCCAGCATCTCGAAGCGTATGACGCGAGTTCCGGCAGGGCTTGTCGCATCGAGGGTCTGTTCGGCCCACGTTAGGTTGGGCGATTGGACAAGGCCGGTGGACAGACTGCCTATCGGCGATCCGGATTGATCAAGAAAATGCAGGGTTAATTGTGCATAATCGGCGTCTGAAACAGTTGCAAGGTCCTCCGTCTGCACCCAGGACGCCGCACGAACCTGTAGCAAGCCGGCGTCTATGGCCGAGGCGTATACCTCAATGTCCACATCCTCATACAGCGTGCGCCCGGCGATAATGCCTGACGGCGCTACCGAGACGCTGCCCATGTTGAAGAACCAGTCGCCCGAATGCGGATAAACCCATCCGCTGTCCTCCCATTGAGACATCGAGACGACCACAGGCGGCTCGGGTATCCAGTCCTCCATTATCCCAGCCTCCGCGCCGGGATTGGTTAGAAGGTTGATGGTCCAACTGAGAGCCGCGACTCCTCGTGCGGGAGTCAACAGAGCTATCAATACAGAAATCACCGCCAACTTTCGCATTGGTCCGTAGCACCACACAACTGTCGCCGGTTCTATCGGTGAGGGAAAACTCACCACTGCTCCTTGAGTAACCTCAGTATATACCATATTGCGGTGATTTGCCAAAAAAAAGTCCGGTAATAAGTCGGTAGAGCCTCACGATGTTGGTAGAGATTTCTTACGTTGATACTTCTCCAGAGCCGATTCGAGGGCGTCCGTCAGTCCGCCACTGGCGCGACGCAGTAGATGTAGGCCAAAGGCCCCGATCCGGTGTTCCGGACGTCGTGGATCGTGTTCGGCGGTATGTAGCACACCTTGCCTTGCCCGACCGGGATGCAATCCGCCTCCTCTTCGCCGATGAGCAGTTCGCCCCGGCCCCGCAAGAATACAAGGATCTCCTCGTGCTGCTTGGTGCTGTGCTGCCCGCAGGCCTTGCCCGCCTCTAAATGCACCCTCCCCGACCGCATACCTAGCGTCTGC
>Ga0299915_10001150_pt1 | contig 19566 bp, 16 predicted proteins | sample RVTome_13_FD_200263 | JGI IMG/M metagenome (GOLD analysis project Ga0299915, IMG submission 200263) | Soil microbial communities from uranium-contaminated site in the Upper Colorado River Basin, Wyoming, United States - RVT92D227 (version 2) ... | reverse complement strand
GGATTTGATGTAAAGAGAGTTTTTGCCACAGGGTATTCCCAAACTGCCGGCTATCTCGTCCCTTACATCAACTTTATCCGTCCCCTTCCTACCGCTGCCTTGGGCAACGGTAACCCAGTATATGATGGCTACCTCATCGGCGATGGAGATGGATTAACGATCCCCATCAACCAATGCTCCGCCCCGATAAAACCGGGCGACCCGCGCTTTGCCATTCAACTTCGACCTGAGCCTGTCATCAGTGTTGGAACACAGACCCTTTTGGGTTTTGGTGCACTGGCTCGCAGAGGAGATAGCGATTCGCCCACGGATCTGTATCGCCGGTACGAGGTCCCGGGTGCAAGTCATGTCTCTAAAAGGGGAACGGCTTACTTTCCATCGCCCGCAGACGTTGCGAGAGCCGGTGTTCCGCAGCCGCCACTGGCTTGCACCGGAATCGATATTTTCGGCCTCTCCGATTTCCCATTAGAATATTTTATGAACGGTGCTTTTGCAAACCTCGATGCATGGGTTCGGTCCGGTACTGTACCGCCAAAGATGCCGTGGATCAAGGTGAAGAATGTTCCAGGAGTTCCATTTCCAGTGGCTGATCTGGATCAATACGGCAACGCTGTAGGTGGTGTCCCGGTTCCTTATATTGAAGTGCCCATTGCTACTTACTATGCTCACAGCAATTCTGCGGATCCGAGGGGCGCCCTCTTCTGTTTCCTCTCGGGCTATAAAGTCCCTTTGAAAAAGGAGACCCTTGCACAGCTTTATCCCACGCATGATGCCTATGTGAAGAAGGTCAAAGAATCGGTTGAGGCATTGGTGAAAGAGAGGTTGATAACCCAGGATGATGGACTGAAGATCATAAAAGAAGCCGAACAGGCAGCAGTGCCGTAAGGGGCCTGGGAACCAGGATAACCCATTAACCCAACACCTTCTCGGCTGCGGCGCTCAACCCGGCCAGACGACCGGTCGTCCATGCCATGCCGTGGCTGAGACCCACACACATCGTGGGATAGCCGACCGCGAACCGGTTACCAATGGTGTTCCCAGCTAAGTACAATCCTGGAATGATTTTCCTATCTCTGTCCAGCGGCTGTAATCTGGTGTTCGTGTTAAGGCCGCCAAGAACGACCAGGAATTCCTGAATGATTAAGCCTGCGTAGAATGGGGGTTTTTCTACGATTGTCAGGCGGTCAGGGCGCTTGCCATAATCCAGATCCTTCCCCAGCATAGCCAATTCGTTGTATCTGTCCACCGTAGCCTTGAATGTCTCGAAGGGTATCGTCTGTCAATAAAAATATCCTACCACGTTCAACTCCATCTGTATATCAAGATCGAATCATTGTCAGAATCATTTTGAATCTCGTTATTGCTCTCAATGCATGCGGATCGTTGGCTGGCATTATCACCATTTCACCCCCCTTCAAACGAGATGATTTACCTGAAATAATAACTTCTGCTTCACCGTCAAGAAGATAAACCAAGGCATCAAATGGTGCTGTATGTTCGCTCAGCCCTTGTCCTTCATCAAAAGCGAAAAAGGTAACTGTCCCTGTCTTTTTGTCAACAATCGTTCGACTCACAATAGAACCTTCTTGATAATCTGCTAAATCAATTAGCTTTATTGCCTGTGTCCCAGTTTTTTCCATAGCCTCCTTCTCCTTTTCTCATCGTTCAATCTCTATTATAAGCTTCTTCCCATATTCCTGGCATCTCTTTTCGACTTCTTTATCACTTTCACCATCCACCCGCAGGATGCCCTCAATCACCTTCATTCCGTGGTGATATCCCAAGGCTATCTCAAGCATTTTCAGACAATCTCTTCCATCTTTCATTGTTCCAGCAGATGTGAAGATTCCCGCCACTTTACCCTTCAATTTTCCACTACCATAATGAACGATGGATTCATCAATCACTTTCTTTACCTGCCATGCTACATTGGAAAAATATGTAGGTGAACCAAGAACGATCCCCTCATAATTTGGCAGAAGAGAAATGTCAAATTTCACAACATTTTCTACTGTCACCTTCATATCACCTGACTTCATAGCCTCAGCTATCGCTCTTGCCATCTTCTGAGTATTTCCACTCCCGCTATAATAAAGAATCAAAACCTTCTTCGCAGCCATCTTTCACCTCCAAAATTTTAATTTTTGATTCTAATTTATTCGATTAGGAACAAGGTGTCAATGAGAATGCGTGGAAAGCAGCGATTCACAATGAAGAATAAAAAAATAAGTCCAATAACATAAAAAGGGATAAGGTGATCACCTTATCCCTTTATTTTCTGGAGGCGGCAACCGGATTTGAAACGGTGAATTGCGATATACCGAATAATCTGTCCGGTCATCAAAAAAGCTAAGCATTAGAACACAGGCCTTTACTTTCAAAAATAAATGATTTACCCTATTGCACTTCTCTTGATTCCCAATTAAATTCGAGGAGGGACGGGCCTTAAGCTGCCCCACGGGGTTGATCAAAAATACTTACGGACAAACTATGATAATCGATGAAGGAGGCTTACGAATGGCTTTCGACAATCGGGGAATATTTGGCCGAAGAAAGATTCTTGAAAGTATAACCATCCTAGTTGTCGTCACCTGTTTGACTCTCTTGTTCTGCTCCTTTTCGTCAGCTCAGACCGATCAAATAGAAAAACATCACACTTTTTTTCTCTATTTTGAGAATGATTCCTTCGGTGGAACCGATAGACATTATACGAATGCATTCCGGCTCACATGGCTCTCACCGGACCTGACGGAATACGACGAAGATACGAGGCTTCCCCGCTGGGGATTGCCTCTCATCCGTAAAATTCCTTTGATCAATCGGCCTGGCTTTCAGCGTAATGTCGGTCTGTCTGTGGGTCAGAACATCTATACTCCTGAAGATATCTCTAGAAGGAGCCTTATCAAAGACGACCGTCCTTATGCAGGGTGGAGCTATCTCTCCCTTACCTTTCATGTCAAAAACGTGGCTCAGCTGGATGTCTTCGAATTTACGGCTGGAATCGTCGGACCATCATCGTTGGCAGAAGAAACGCAGAGAATCGTCCATAGATGGCTTGAGAATGAAGATCCGAAAGGATGGGACAATCAACTGAGGAATGAATTGGGCCTCATCATTGGTTGGCAACGTAACTGGCGGTTGTTCAGTGCAGGCATGGGTAGAGGCATTGGCTTCGATTTCATTCCCCATATCGGCGGGGTTGTTGGCAACGTGGCGATCTTTGCCAACATTGGTGGAGAAATACGCATCGGCTACAATCTCCCTTTCGACTTTGGCACCTCCTTCATCCGATCAGGAAGCGGCATCGAAGCGCCTGTGGATAAAAATGATCCGCGGCTTCGTCGTCATAAAAACTTTGGTTTCCATCTATTCGCTGACGTCGAAGGCCGGGCAGTGGCACGGAACATTTTCTTAGACGGTAATACCTGGAAAGAGAGCCACAGCGTTCATAGAAAACCATTGGTCTCTGACATGGCTGCAGGCTTGGCAATTGTGTACAAACGTTTGAAGCTCAGTTATGCTCATGTTTATCGGACGAAAGAATTTGATGGGCAGGAAAGGGGCGAAGTATTCGGCTCCATTACATTGGCGATTACTTTTTGATCAATCGCAAAGGTCCTTCTTTACAAAAATCAGAGCCAAATACCTCAACTGAACCTCTCTTCAACCTCCCGATTCATCAAGAATTAGCAAAAATTAAAAAGGGTTAAGCCTTGTTGCTTAACCCTTTAATCTTTATTGGAGGCGGCAACCGGATTTGAACCGGTGAATAACGGTTTTGCAGACCGTCGCCTTACCGCTTGGCTATGCCGCCCTCTGGAGCGGGAAACGGGATTTGAACCCGCGACTTCAACCTTGGCAAGGTTGCACTCTACCGCTGAGTTATTCCCGCATTTTGTTTCTTCGATGATAAAAAATTACAAGATTTGTCTTTCGATGTCAATAGGCAATCTTAAAGAAGAGTTCGGAGTGATGAGTTCGGAGTTCGGAGATTTAAGATAGCTGAAATGCAAAGATTAATGAGAAAATAGGAATTCAAATAATAATGGATTTTAGAAATTTTTTAAAATAATCCACTGCGGAGATGACGGCAATGCCTAAGGCAACCCATAGAAGAGCCAATCCAATCGATCTAAAATTAATGGAAAAATAGCTCCCATTGAGGATAAGGAAAAAGATGGAAGCCACCTCGAAAACCGTTTTGTACTTTCCCAAAGTGCTTGCAGAGATAACAATACCCTGAGAAACGGCAATCCCCCTTAGACCTGTAATGGCAATCTCTCTTCCCACAATGATAATGACCATCCAGACAGAGATTTCTCTTGCCGGAATGAGAGCAATGAGAGCAGTAACGATCAGGAGTTTGTCAGCCAGGGGATCCAAAAACTTCCCCAAAGTAGTCACCATTCCCCGGCGTCTTGCAATATACCCGTCGATTGTATCAGTGACTGCAGCTCCAAGAAAGAGCAGTGCGGTGAGAAGCTGATATCCCCGACCCATATAAAAAAGGAGAACAAGAATGAGAGGAATGGCCAGAATTCTAAGGATCGTTATTCCATTAGGCAAGCTTAGTATCTGTTGGGGATTAAGTTTTTCCATCGGGTGGTCATTTGATTTCAAATTGCAGATTGTAGAATGCACATTAAAATATAAAAACTAAAAATTTAAAATACGAAATTAAATAGCTAAGGTCTATAAGATTGGTAATAATTCAACACTTTTCTAACATAGTCCACTGTTTCCCGATAAGGTGGGATCGAACGCAAATCGGCAACAAGGTTCTCACCCGCATTATAGGCAGCTAAGGAGAGTCGGAGATCATCATTAAAAAGGGAAAGGAGATACTTAAAATGACGCACCCCTCCCTCAATATTTTCTCTGGGATTAAAGATGTTCGAAACATTCATCCGGGATGCAGTTTCCGGCATTAATTGCATCAATCCTTTCGCCCCTTTTCTTGAAATGGCAAAGGGATTGAAAGCCGACTCCACTCGAATGATCGCCTTGATCAATGCAAAATCCACTTTATATTTTTGGGAAAACTCAGAGATCAGCGAGTCGTATTGATTAGTATCTTTTGTGTATGAAATGGAAGAGGAGTTGTTTTCTTCTCCAACATCTTCTTTGCTCTCCCGGATGTAGAGTTTAAATTTTGGGTCTCTCGGGCAATTGGTAAAATGAATGGTTCCATTTTCATCTTCATACCGATAAATCCCTGCCGAGGAAGGGGAGTTTAGAAAAAATATACAAAAAAATATTACAAAAGTGAAAATATATTTCATTATATTTCAATCCTTTGTATAAATAATGATAAAAAAATTACCATAACTTGTCACTTCTGTCAATGAATTTAAACTAACAGGTAGTTTTGAAAATCTATTAACTTCTTGAAATTGAAAGGCTTTATTAATTAATAGTGAATTAATAGATCAATTAATTCCTGCAAACTTTATGCCGGATATTACTTTTTCTAAAATGAGAAGCTAAATTTAAGAACCCCACTCCCATGGTGAGGCTTTAAAACCCAAATGGTTAAAACCAAAACCGAGATCCCGAAACAATTTCGGGATGACAAGAATGGGGGATTTCTTATTTTACTGTCTTCAGTAGATACACTTTTCATCACTGTCCGCAGGATTGGGTTTTCAAGTATGTTCTAAATAAAATTTATACCGATCGGTAAATAACTCTTGACAATCCTCCTCCGGTATGTTAATTACCGGTAAGTAAACCCCGTAAGAAATTCCAGCGAGGCATTAAACCCTGCCAGAATTATTTAAAATGTAACCTCGCCATAGAGCAGCAGGGCCTTATTTCTAACGGGGTAACTGATGGTTCAGAATAAATGATAAACTCCTTTACGCTTCTCTCTAAGGAAAAGGTGGGCTTCTGGTCCCCTTTCCAAATAATAGAAAAAAGGAGAAAAAATTGAAAGTGGCAAGGAAAAAACAGGTGTCACCAGATATTTCCGTTCGCAATCGTTTGTTATCCGCAGCAACCGAACTATTTTCAAGTAAAGGGTATTCTGCGACGACGACTCGTGAAATCGTTACAGCTGCCGGGGTCACCAAACCTGTTCTCTATTATTACTTCCGAAACAAAGAAGGAATTTACCTCGAACTGATGCACGAGGCCTTCACAAAACTTGATACTCTCCTCGATGCCTCCCGAAGTCAACGAGGAAGTGCGCCTTTAAGATTACTTCGCCTCTTGGATCAGGTTTTCACCCTTTTCTTGGAAAACATATCCAGCGCAACATTGATGTTTAACATCTATTATGGGCCTCCACAGGGAGCACCCTTCTTTGACTTTGACGCCTACTTCCTCAAGTTTGAGGATACCATCAGACGTTTGATTAAAATAGGAATTCAACAACGAGAGTTCAAAAAGGGGAGCATTGAGGACATGCTGTGGCTGATCTTCGGAGCGTTGAACGTGGCCACAAATGTTCAGCTTTTCCACACGAAGAAAGGGATGGATCGTGGAAGACTGACTCGGATGTTGAAACTCATTTTTCAAGGATTTCTAACCCAACGGCTAAGGTAGAAGGGAGAATGAGAATGATCGATCGATATGGCATTGGGATTTTGTTACTCACTCTTTGGATGAGCTGTTCAGGTTGTTCCGTTAAGGAAGACAGTAAAGACCCAGAGGATAAGACTGCAGGAAAACCTCCTGTTGCCGTGGAAGTTACTAAGGTTACGGTCACGGACCTCACAGAAGGCATCGAGGTTATAGGGTCACTCTCTCCCAAGTTCAGTGCAGATGTCAAATCAGAATATGCTGGAATCGCCACGGAGGTGTACGTTACGGAATGGGTTCGAGTGAAGAAAGGAAACCCATTGGTGAGAATCGATGCACGGGAACTGGAGATTATTTTGCAGAAGGCTAAGGCTGCTGTGGAGATGGCTAAGGCAAATCTCCTTCAGGCGGAGGTAGCTGGAAATCGGGCAGAACGGGAATATGAGCGCCTCCTGAAACTCAAAGAGGATGGCCTTGTGACTCAACAAAACCTCGACGATATCCATACGGAGAAAGAGGCGAGCGCTGCGAGAATCTCCGCTGCCAAGGCTCAATTAAAGGCAGCGGAGGGGGATCTGCAACACACCCAGACACGCCTTTCAAAGGCAATCATCTATTCACCCATAGATGGCGTGGTTTCATTCCGAGGAGTCAATGTAGGGGACCTTGTAGGAGAAATGGGCTCCCCAAAGATCATGTTTCGAATCATCGATCCCCGAATCTTGGATCTCACTGTGGCTGTCCCATCAAAAGAAATGTCCAGAGTCAAGGTCGGCCAACCGCTCACCTTTTCCACGGATGTCCACCCGGAAAAAACCTTTACAGGAAAGGTGATGTATATTAATCCTGTGGTGAACGAGTCAGACCGCTCTGTGAAGGTAACCGCCGAGGTGGAGAATATACAGGAACAATTGAAAGGCGGCCTCTTTGTCAAAGGCCGGATCATTACAGGAAAGCGAAGCGGCATCCTCGAGGCACCGCGGGTCGCGCTTCTTGCCTGGGATGTTGCGGCAAAGAAGGCAGATTTGTTTGTGGTCAATGGAGAGATTGCTAAACGACGAACCGTTCAAACAGGAGCATTAATGGAAGACTTTGTGGAAATCACGTCGGGACTTTCCCCCGGTGAACAGGTCGTCATCCGAGGTGGATTTAACCTCAAAGATGGTGATCGGGTAGCCGTCATCCTTTCCAACGGAGGTTAATTCAATGTTTATTTCTGATCTTTCTATTAAACGCCCAATCTTTGCCTCTGTATTGATGCTGGCATTGATCACCCTGGGGATCTTTTCTTACCGTCGTTTGGCCATTGACATGTTTCCAGATGCGGAGATTCCAGTCCTTTCCATTGTTACGGTATATCCTGGGGCCTCTCCTGAGACGGTGGAGCGGGAGGTATCGAAGCGGATCGAGGAGGCCGTCAATCCCATCCCAGGTATCAAACACGTGACCTCCATTTCTCGTGAAAGCGTCTCAACGGTCGTGGTCGAATTCAATCTGGAGATTAAAATCAATGATGCCTCTCAGGAGGCACGGGCAAAGGTGAACACCATTCGAAGAGATTTGCCCCAAGGGATCGAAGAGCCTATTATTCAGAAGCTCGATTTCTCCATGACACCCATCGTCTCTCTTGCCGTCCGTTCAGATGTCCTCTCTCCTAAAGACCTGACCACTCTGGTCGAGAAGAAGGTTCAGAGGCGTTTGGAAAATATTTCTGGTGTGGGGAAAGTGGATCTGGTTGGCGAATCGAAGCGTGAGGTGAATGTCAATATTCATCCAGCCCGACTGGAAGCTCTTGGAATGGGCGTGGATGAGGTGATCATGGGCCTTCAATCAGAAAACATCAATGTTCCTCTCGGAAGGCTCAATCGCAATAATTCGGAATACCCTCTTCGGATCTCTGGAAAACCCGACATCGTCGATCGATTCAAAACGATGGTCATCGGGCAGCGCAGTGGCCGCCCCATCATACTCTCAGAGGTGGCAGAGGTCAATGACGGCATTGAGGAGCAGCGTTCTCTGGCTTTTGTAAACGGTGTACAGGCCATCTCACTTGACATCCTTAAACAATCCGGAGCCAACACGGTGGGGGTGGTAGAACTGGTGAAGAAAGAGATTGACACGCTTCAGAAAGAGCTTCCTCCAGAGACGAAAATCGAGATGGTGCGTGACGGTTCGATCATGATCCGTGATTCGGTTCGGGATGTCCAAGAGACGCTCATTCTCGGTGGGATCTTGACGATCTTCATCGTCTTCTTATTCCTTAATTCCTGGCGCTCTACGGTGATTACAGGACTGACGCTCCCCATCTCTGTGATTTCATCCTTCATCATTATGAACTTTTTAGGGATGACACTTAACATGATGACCCTGATGGCCCTCTCTCTCGCCATCGGCTTGCTGATCGATGATGCGATCGTTGTTCGAGAAAACATTGTGCGCCACCTCGAACGAGGGCAGGGGCATTTCCAGGCGGCAAGGGAGGGGACGAGTGAAATCGGGCTCGCGGTATTAGCCACCACCTTTTCGATTGTGGCCGTCTTCGTTCCCGTGGCCTTCATGAAGGGGATTGTCGGCCGGTTTTTCTACCATTTCGGGATCACGGTCACCTTTGCCGTTCTCATCTCTCTCTTAGTGTCCTTTACTCTCGACCCCATGCTCTCTTCCCGCTGGTATGATCCAGATATTGACCGAAAAGGAAAGAGGCATCTCGTGGCCCGCCTCCTCGACCATTTCAATCACTGGTTTGATCGAACCGCAGATCAATACCGCCTCGTCATTGCCTGGACTCTCAAGTATCGTAAAACTGTGCTTTTGATCGCTGTCCTTTCACTTCTGGCCGGCTTAGCGGTCTTCAAATTCTTCCTCCAGACCGAGTTCTTTCCTGGGTATGATGCGGGAGAGTTTCAGATAAACTTTACGACCGCGCCGGATGCCTCCGTCGATGAGACACGGGGAAGAGTTCATGCGATTCTGACTTCACTCAAATCAATTCCCGAGGTGAAACACACTTATGCTACGATTGGAGCAGGCGACCAGGGAACCGTCCGTGATGCAATGGTTTTTGTTAAGCTCGTAGATCGTAGCGAGAGGAAACGCCACCAGAAAAAGATCCAGGAGGATGTCCGTAAACGGCTTCAAAGAATCCCTGGCATTTTGCCATTCATTTCAGAGGCAGGAAGAATGGACGTTCAAAAACCCCTTCTCATTAATGTGAGGGGGGATGATATTTCCCTTCTCAAGAAATATGCTGCTGCATTGAAAGAGAAGATGTACCAGATTCCAGGAATCATCGATATCGAAGTCACTTTGGAACAGGACATTCCGGAGTTCCGTTTAACAGTAGACCAGGACCGGGCTGTGGACGCTGGAATCATGACCGTTCAAATCGCAAGGACGGTAGGGGCACTGGTGGGCGGGCAGGCAGTGACGACCTATGAAGATGAGGATGGAGATGCGGTGAACGTTCGCATCAGACTCCCAAAATCTCTTAGGCAAGACCCCTCCCATATTGAAACGCTCAGATTAGCCGTTCAAAAACCGTTTACCGGTCCAACCCTCATTCCGCTGAACGAACTGGTCTCCTACTCGATGAGAGCCACCCCTTCGGAGATCGACCGTCAAGACCTGAATCGTCAGGTTGTGGTTTCTGCGAATCTTGAAGGTCTTCCCTTGGGAACGGCGATTGAAAAGGTAGGAAAGGCTGCTTCCGAGATCCATATGGCACCGGGGTACAGGGTAGTGCTATCAGGAGAAGCGGAATATATGGCCGAGGCATTTGGATATCTCACAGAGGCTTTCATTCTTGCGATCATCCTTGTCTACCTTATCCTGGCAGCTCAATTCGAGTCTTTCATTCATCCGCTCGCAATAATGTTCTCTCTTCCCCTTTCTCTCATAGGGTTAGCAGGGATGCTCCTGCTCACCGGTGATACCATCAGTATGATGACGCTCATCGGCCTGATCATGCTGATGGGACTTGTGACGAAGAATGCGATCTTACTCGTGGACTTCACCAATGTCCTACGGTCACGAGGAATGCACCGAACAGAGGCACTCATCACAGCGGGCCGGACGAGACTCCGCCCCATCATGATGACTACCCTGGCGATGATCTTTGGAATGCTCCCTCTTGCCCTGGCACTCGGAGCGGGAGCGGAGATGCGGGCTCCCATGGCTCGTGCGGTGATTGGGGGACTGATAACATCGACCTTTCTCACCCTACTGGTCGTCCCGGTGATGTACTCGTTTCTTGACGACTTTGGTAATTGGGTCCGTAGGCATTGGAAAAGTGAAAAGGAGGCTTAAGAAATGAAGCGAACGATTACAATTTCAAGCGGGAGGAAGCACCTCATCCTTGTCACTTCCTTTCTCCTGAGTGTCTTCCTGAGTACCTTGCCCTTCACCGCAGCCCGGGGAGATGAAACAAAGGTGCAAATTCTAACTTTAGGAGAGGCTCTTCAAATTACAGCAGAAAAAAACCGGGACATCCAGAAGGCCCTCGAATACCGAAACCTGGTAAAAGCGATCTATGTGACCGAACGGGCGGCCGCCTTGCCTCAGTTCGTCATCACCGCTTATGCGGTTAATTCAAGAGATGAGAGCCAGAAGGCTTTAGGGTATGGTTTCCCTTTGCGGACCAACACTCGTTCTGCGGAAATAGGGATTTATCAATCCCTTTTCACTTGGGGACAGGTGGGGGCCGCCATTCGCGCGGCAAAGGTTGGGATGGCGACGGCGGATGATCAATTGCGAATCTTCCGCCAGGCCGCGTTCCGTGACGTTTCTGCCTCTTTCTACGACATCCTCCTTGCCAGAGCCTTCAACGCGATTACGATACAGAATCTTGAGCAGAAAACCCGACACTACGATGAAGCAAGGAAAAAGTTCTCTGCTGGAATAGCCACCGATTATGATGTCTTGGCCGGTAAAGTAGCGGTTGAGAATGCACGACCTGAGGTGATTCGGACGGAAAACCTCATTCGGATATTAAAGGAAAACCTCCGGTTTCTTCTGGGCTATGAGGAAGAGGTGGATGTCAAGGGCAGCCTGGAAATAACCATTACTGCCTATCCAAATTATGAGGATGCCGTGAATGTGGCAACGAAAAACAGGCCAGAGATCTCCGATCTTCATCACCGGATTGATGTGGCAAATGAGATGGTTAAAATCGCCAACGCGGGAGACAAACCACGTCTCGATTTTAAAGGAACCTATGGTTTTAGGGACCTTTACTTAGGTGTGGATCAACACGATAATGGTAAAGCTTGGTCGGCCGGCCTTGCGGTCACCTACCCTATCTTTGATGGCTTGCGGACGCAGGGCAGGGTTTCCCAGGCCAAAAGCAATGTAGCCACCCTTAAAATTGAAGAGGCTAAGTTGTTAGACGCCATTAAACTGGAGGTGCGTAATGTATGTAATGCTGTAGGAGAATCAGGGGAGATTGTAAAAGCCCTTTCTGGAACGGTTGCACAAGCCGAACGCATTCTCCAAATGGCCGAAAAGGGGTATGAATACGGCGTCAAAACTCGGCTGGATGTGGAAGATGCGGAGCTCAATCTCGTACAGGCTAAGGGAAATCTGGCCCGCGCAAAACGAGATTATCTCGTGGCCTGTGTCAATCTGGAGAAGGCAGCAGGAATACTCGGAGAAAAAGAATCCAAAAAGGAACTCTAACCTCTCGAATGAATCTTTAGAACTTCAGGTTAAAATCCATCATTATCACTCATGAGGGAGATATTTACCCCGTTAGAAAACCCCGCCATTCATGGCGGGGATGAAGCCCCGTCTGTCCTAATGGGGTTTACCTGATACCTTACGTCTCCCTCTTGTCTTATGGGTACATCCGTCCCATGGATCGTTCCAACTGAGCTTTAGCAATGTTAAAGTCACTGAGAGCACTGTAATAATTGGTCCTCGCCTGGGTTAATAAGGTAACCGCATTCAGCACATCGGTCTGGGTCGCCACCTGATACTTATACCTCTCCTCGCTCATCCTCAAATTCTCCTCGGCCTGCTCAATCGCCTTCTCGGCCACCCCTATGTTCTTCTCCGCCACCAACATGTTGAGATAATCATTCCTCACCTCCAATGCAATCAACTCAAGAAGCTGAATCTTCGCATCCTCTGCCTGCGTCACCTTGACCTTGCTCTCTCCTACCTTAAAAGACGTGTTTCCCCAATTCCAAAGCGTAAATGTCGCCAACGCCTGAACCGTCCATCTCTCGCTCTGAAGATCACCATAGGTCGAAAGCTCCTCCGAAGTCCGACCATAGTTGCCCAAAAGATTGACCATCGGAAGGTATCCACTCCTCGCCATCTTCACCCCCTCCTTCGCCTGATCAATACTGATCTGGGCTGCCTTGACCTCTGTCCTCTGCCGAAAGGCCTCCTCCAAAGACGCCTCCATCCCAAGAGAAAAGGACCGATGCTCCAGAATATCCACCACCTCCAAAGGGGTATCGATCTCCCTCCGAAGTAATAGGTTAAACGAAGATTTGGCGATCTCCAGATCGTTCTCCACCTTGACCAAACTCTGCCGAGCATTGGCCAGTTGCACCTCGGCCTGAAGGACATCATTCTTCGGAACAATCCCAACCTCAAAGAAAGCCCTGGTCACCTCCAATTGAGCCTCAAATTGCCTCACCTGCTGCTCGGCCACGGCTAAGAACTTCTTCGCCCTTAATATGTTAAAGTACCCCGCCCTGACCTGAAGAACCAAATCCCGCTTGGCCGTCTCCACTGTCTCCTTTGAAAGATCAACCCCTAATTTGGATAACCGATAATTGGCCAGGTTCAACCCCCCTGTAAAAACGGGTTGATTGAGGGTAGTATTAAAAGTGTAAACATCTCTGGTCGTGCGGGGAATACTCATAGTGGATCCAGGTCCCACCGGAATCGTTCTGACTTCTAATGTATAAGGTGAGTTATATCGGGTATAACCATATTGTCCTGTCCAGGTGGGAAGCAAATTGGTGTAAGCTTCCTTCTTTTTAAATTCAGAACCCACCACCCCCTGTTGGGCGGAATGGAGAGTCAAACTCCGTTCTAAAGCGATCTTAATACTTTCCTCCAGGGTGAGAGCTTTTTGAGGCTCTTGTGCCCAAACAACACCTGCAAAAATGATTGTTAATAAAATAAATCCAAGATACCATTTCATTCTCATCGATCTACCCTCCTCCTTTCCATTCTTTGCACCCCACCTAAAAAGATTTCTAAAACCGTTTCCAACTTCGAGATGAGTGAATAGTTTTCTTTGCTGATCAGCCATTCGATGACTAAGGAATTGACAATCCCAAGTAAGGCATGAGCCGTATCCCTGGGATCCAAAGGTTTGAATTCCCCGCTATTAATTCCTTGTCTCATGAACTTTACAAGGATGTTAATATAAGCGATCATCTTCCCATGGATCACCTTTCCTAAATCATCTTGAATTTTAACTGTCCACTCAAAAGGATTCTGTTCTGGAATATAGATTCTAAAAAATTCTCGGTTTCGTTCAATGAATTCAAACAGACTTTTCAATACCTTTCGAATTCTTTCAACGGCTGAGGTCTTCTGAGAGAGTTCGCTTTTGACCAGACGGTTGATCTCCTCCATCTTATTATCGATGAGGGTGAAAAAAAGTTCATCTTTCGATTTGAAATATTTGTAGAGGGTCCCCATCCCAAACTCTGATTCTTTTGCAATATCACTCATAGTGGTAGGAAAAAATCCTTTGGCGGCAAATGCTTTTTTGGCTGCCGCAAGAATCTCCTCACGATGGGTTAAATATTCCCTTTCTCTTCTGCCTATTCTCTTGCTCTTCATTCCTTTCTCACCCTTTAATAAATTTTTAGAATATCTATTCATTTTTTGAATGATGATTCATCATTAATATGAAAAAAGATACTTGTCAAATATATTTTTAATAACTACCTTTTCCCTTTTAATACTTTGATTTAAAAAGATATTATTGATGCATCTCTGATGGCAGGATTCTAGTCGATGATATTTCCTATTAAGGATTTCTTAACCTTAATCAAAATAGTTTTAATTGTTCCTTAACCTCCTCCACTTCTTTCTTTTCAGGGAAAAGAGTGATTTTCCCATAAACACCGTCATGGCCTGGAACAATCGAAACCTTTCCCTGTCTCATCCGGATAATTCCGTCCAGGATATTTGAGGGAACAAATGAAGCCAATTCATCAGGAGTGGCATCAAGAAGAATCCTAAACTCTGAACCTCCTCTCTCGACCAATCTTTCATATTCCGACTCTACTGTCTTCGTTCCAACTCGAACACCCAGTGCTTCAGCAATGACCTCTTCCAACGGAATGAGGTGAATGGAAGGGATGGCATTCTTTGGAAGGAAGCCCTCTGGACGATCAGCAAGTTCTTCTACGCGATGCAGCACTCCCACCGTCAACTTTTTACGACAATTCGGGCAGAGATACTGATTTGCCTTCGTTTGTGAGGGGGAAAAGACCACCCCACATTGTCGATGACCATCGTAATGATATTTCCCTTCCTCTGGAAAGAATTCGATGGTGAAGAGTAGTTTCTTCCGGTCTTTCTTTCGAATGGTCTCAGTGATCTCTTGATAATCCAATGCACAATCAAAGACATTGGCCTCCCTTCCCAATCGGGTTGGGGAGTGAGCATCCGAATTGGAGAGGAGTGTAATGGAATCAAGTGCTGACAATCTCCAATTCATTTCAGGATCAGAGGAGAGGCCTGTTTCAATAGCATGGATATGAGGGGACATCTCTTCGAAACATTCCTCGATGGAGTTAAATCCTGAATTGGCTCCAAAGACCGAAAACCAGGGTGTCCAAGCATGGGCAGGGATGATCAAGCAATCCTTGGAGATATCTAAGATCATCTTTACCAATTCTTTTGCGGTAAAACTGAAAATAGGCCTCCCATCCGAGGAGAGCTTCCCAAGGTTTCCCAATTTAGAACAAATACCTTCCACCACTTCAAAACTGGGTGCAAAAATGAGACTATGGATCCTCCTTACTTTTCCATTTTGAGTAAAGATATTGCTTACCTCAGTCGTCAAAATATAATGAACCGTCTGATCCCCTTTCTTCAACTTGAAAAGACCATTCCCCAAAGGTTCTAATTTTAATCGCAACTCTGCAAAATAGGTTGGGTGGGTAAAGTCCCCTGTCCCGAGAAGAGCAATTCCCTTTTTCTTTGCCCATTGAGCAAGGATCTCCACCTCCATATCCCGGCTTGTGGCTCGACTGAATTTAGAATGAATATGAAAATCAGCAATGAAGCGCATACTTACTTAAAGACCATCCCTCACCTCATCCCTCACCCCTGCCTTCACCCCGCAAGGCGGGGCTTCGCGCAGGCAGGCCTGAGGGGAGAGGGGAAGGGTGAGGGGTTTGACATTTGGGCTTTATTCAACATTTGAACTTTGAACTTTGACATTAAAATGACTTAGCCGACGGATAGCCTCCATTTTCTCTCGATCTCCTACTTTTGCTTTATCAATCGCTCCTTATAATATTTCAATGGTCTGGTCATAGACCTTTCGGTCCACTGGATAGGGATGGCCATCTTTTCCCCCATGAGTAAAACTGAACTGGGTTGGGTCTCTGAAACTGGGTTTGACCCCATAAATCAGTTCTGAGATCAAGCTCAGCGCCCTTAGGCTTTTAGGACCAACCCCCTGGATTCCAAGAAGTTCCTCAAAATTCTCTGGTGACCGATCATAGACTTGGGTAAAAATCTTCTCCAATCTTTCCAACCGGATCTTCTCCATTGGAACAGGATGCTCCTTCCGAAGATAGAGTTCGTTTACTTTCTTCCCTTCAGTGATCAGGAATTCTGGTTTTTCGCGTGAAAGTTCTGATATGGTCTGCCTGGTTTTTTCACTCTCCTGGGCAACCAGATTTAAACCTTCATTTCTTTGATCACAACACACTGCCCAGTGCGGCTCGCAGACAAAATCATTTACTCCTTGACTGAACCAATGATACCTTCGGGCATATCGGGTTTCCTCATTCATACCCTGTTGGACGACTGCCCACTTTCCGGATTGGGTGAAGAAGAAAGAATGATGATAGATTTGATAGCCATCCTGAACTGCTGTACTATCAACCTTTGCAGACATCCGGCTGGCATAAATAAGTGGGGTCCCGTCAATAGCCCTTTGATCACAAATCTCCTCGATTTCAAGTGGAGTCTTTCTGGAGGTCCTTCCTTTCCCTCCTGTTATGAAAAAACCCAGATCCTTTTCTATTCCTTTAAGTCCTTCTTTCAGGGCACCGCAGACTGTCGTCGTCACACCGCTCGAGTGCCAATCAAAACCTAAAACGCAGCCAAGGGCTTGAAACCAGTAAGGATCAGAAAGTCGGAGGAGCATCTCTTCAACACCATAAGCATCGATGACGAAAAGGGTGATCTCCTTCGCCAGGCATTTCATCCTCTGGAAAAGCCAGGAAGGAGCCTTCCCATAATGAAGCGGAAGATGAGCGACACCGGTTTTCATGCTTTCAACACTTCTCAAAATCTTTTTAGCACTCTCACCCACACCATTCCTCCTGCTTACCGGCAGGCGGGCATCAAGTGAGAGGAGAGGATCGGTGAGGTTAAAGTAGATGCATATTCCCAATTCTCACTCTTCGGAGTCCTTCTCCTTCGGCCACCTCTTTACAACGAAAGGCTAAATCTCTCGGAGTTACAGGTAGATCTTTGAAGAAGAACTGAGGGTAAAAAACCAATAGAGAGTAAGGGATGTTTGGATTTAGGGAGACAATCCATTTTGAAATTCTCCGAATCTCTTCTTCATCTATATATCCTGGGACAAGAAGCGTACTGGCAATTAAAAGGGGTGGTTCTGGTCTTTTACTACTGCATTGGGTGACCCACTCAAAATTCCTCTTTGTCCTTACATTGGAGACGCCACAGAGAGCAATATGGAGGGAATCATTCCATGCCTTGATGTCAAATTTGATACATCCCCCTGAGGTTAGGGAAAGGTAAACCATTTCCTCCAAAAGATCAGGGTTCATCGAACCATTGGTCTCCCAACAGATTCGAAGGATTCTCCCTCTTGCCTTCTCGATGGCCTTTTTTGAAACCTGGATGGAATGAGGAAGTTGTGGAGTGGGATCCCCTCCAAAATAGCAGATACAACTGGTACGGTGATCGACGGCCCCAGCAAGTTCTTCGGGGGTTACCTTTTTCTTGTCCCAAACCCTTTCCCGATGCATCCAATTCTGGCAGAAAAGACAGTCAAAAGAGCACCCGTGATAATAAACAGCGAGGTTCTTAAACCCATATTCTGGACCTGAAGAATATGCAAATTGAGGATAGCCAGCACCCGTCCCGCCGGGACAGACCCAATCGGCGACACAATTCGTGGGAAGCCCATCATCATACCATCTTACATTTCCCTTTTCTGAAGAAACCCCTCGAAGCACTCCTTCTTTCTGAGTCCTCAGACCACAATAACCCCATTCCCCTTCTGAAATTTGACATTGATTAATACAGACCTGGCAAGAGATGCCGGAATGATCTCGAGGAGGGGTATTCACCAATCCGAATGTTTCCCGGGACCGGCGGTGGGCATTCTCAATGACAGGTTTGATATCCTCTTTTTCCGATCGAATGCAATTTAAACAGATGGGGAGGGTTTGTGAAAGGGGACCCGCTTCTTTCCCACAAATAGAACACTCATTCCCCCGCTGGGCACACGTCTTTTTATAAACCACCCGTTCACCTTATTGGGAACTCCACAATGAAACCGTCTCTTTTTTAGCGGGGCTCACTCCACAACCTTATAGATGACGTCGTGTTCTCGCACTCGGTCATTCACTCTAATCCCGATATCTGCACCCGGCCCTGCCTCAGGAACATTTTTATTCTCGATTTGCATGGAGTCGATGGTTTGAGTGATATCGGAGGTATGGCCCACAATATGGATTTTATCTCCGACCTTTAATGATCCCTCGGATAGCCGTATCGCTGCAACATTAATCTTTCCAAAATACTTAATGACTTCCCCTACTTTCTTCTCTTCCATCTTCTACCTCCTTTCTTAAGAATTAAGTTCAATTCCTACTTTCTTTAACCCTTCCAAGACCTCCCTCATCTCTATCCCTCTCAGACATTCAAAATCCTTACATTGGAAGAATCGTTCTTGAGGACAGGGAGAACAATAGACTCCCCTGCGAACCACAAATGTCTTTTTCCCCCTCGGTGACCAAACCCTTTGATCCGTTGGGCCAAAGATGACAATCGTTGGAAGTCCCAATGCCGCAGCCATATGGGATATACCGGAATCATTTCCAATAAAGAACCAACATCCTTCCATCACAGATGCCAGTTGTAGGAGCGTAAGGTTTCTTGCTAAAATAATGGAGTTAGGTCCCATCCCCTCAAAGGCCCTCTGGACCTCTATCCCCTCGGCAGGCCCAAGGACGACGAGGATTTTTGAACCGAGATGATCCTGAAGGGTATGAGCAAGGTTTAAAAACTTGTCAAGAGGCCAAACCTTCTTCTTGCTCCCACTACCAGGATGAAGGATGACTACCTTTGATCTCTCTTCCTTGTCAACTCCTTTGCTTTCCCAGAAATCCATTGCCCATTTTCGATCTGATTCCTTCAAATGAAGTCTGGGGTTTGACTCGGAAACGGGAAACCCATATTGGGCAAATTGTTTGAGAAGATGATCGGTTAAATGGGTTTTTTCATCCCAGGGTGGAAAAGAATTGATTTGAAGAACTTGACCCGGGCAGACTCTTTTCAGGTTCCCAATGACCGTTCCTTCTCTATCCTTACCAAAGACGACGATAAGATCAAAGGTCTTAAAAAATTGAGAGAGGGGCACATCCAGAGATCCATTTCGGACAAAGAAAGTGGCCATCCCTTTTTGGTCGATGGAGAGAATCTCTTCGGCATAGAATCGTTTTTCCACCAACTCTAAAATTCTGGGATATCCCATAATGACGGATTTGGCATGGGGAAAGGTCTTTCGAAGAGTTTCGAGAGCAGGCAAAGCGAGAATGAAATCGCCCAAAGCACCCTGATGAATCACCAGGTTGGATT
>Ga0299915_10001148_pt1 | contig 19576 bp, 17 predicted proteins | sample RVTome_13_FD_200263 | JGI IMG/M metagenome (GOLD analysis project Ga0299915, IMG submission 200263) | Soil microbial communities from uranium-contaminated site in the Upper Colorado River Basin, Wyoming, United States - RVT92D227 (version 2) ... | reverse complement strand
ATTCTTTAACGGCTGTGTCCACCATTTTCTGGGCAACTTGTCGTGAGGCTACGCTACCGATGACGGCTACTGCTTGGCCGCCTTTACTTTTGATCGCTTCAACCATGCGGTTGGCATCCGCTTCGTTCACATCATTGATGATCAATTTTGCCCCTTCTTCTGCAAAACGCAGGGCAATACCCTCACCGATTCCTCGTCCGGCTCCAGTCACAATAGCTGCTTTGTCCTTGAGTCTCATCCCTCATCCTCCTCTTTGTTTTGTCTATTCACTTTCAGTAAGTTCGACTCAAAAAGAGACCTCATCAGCTGGCCTCACAGGTAGGGATCTTTTCTACAAGTTTTCTCTTCTTCGCTGGTGTTAGGTCTTGTTTCACCTTCCAGCCCTCTTGGGCAAAGGGGTCTCTTCGCTTGAACAGAAGCCAATCCTTGCCTGTTCCCCTTCCCTTCATCAACGTGAGGACGAACCCACCCTTTAATTTCTTTCCATCTAAAGAGAAATTGAGCCTACCCTTTTTTAAAGCCACCTCCGGGTTGTCTTCCGGTTCAACCCCGCCTGAATCCCAGAGGAGGACTGGTCCGGCTCCATAGTGCCCTTGGGGTATGATTCCTTCGAAGTCCCCGTATTCGAGTGGGTGGTCTTCTACCATAACAGCAAGGCGTTTTTCAGCAGGGTTCATGGAAGGCCCTTTAGGGATAGCCCAAGATTTTAAGACTCCAGCGATCTCCAAACGAAAATCGTAATGGAGATGTGTCGAGTGGTGTTCATGAACGACAAATCTCATTTTTAGCCCCTTATAGCCAAAATACCCTTATATTCTCTGGTGGTTTATATTCATCAATCCTCAGCTCTATGTATCAAAAAACAGCTACTTTTTCAAGTTAAGTGCCCCTTCACCCTTGCCCACTCCCCCGAAGAGACTATGTCACAATTCACCGTTCGCCCTTCGACACGCTCAGGACGAACGGCTAAGTAATTGATTTTTAATGTGCCGTGGTTCATTCGTGGTGAGCTTGTCGAACCATGAACGAACTTACGACACAGTCTCAAGTGGGGGAGAGGGTGGGGTGCTTTAATAGTTGAAATCTGTAACGCCAAATTGATAGTCTTGTAAAAAGTCCTGATTTGTCATCCTGTGGAGGATCTAAAATGCGTTGATATAATTAGATTCTTCGCTTTGCTAAGAATGACAGAGTGCAATCAATCGACTTTTTACGAATTCATCAAAACTGGGAATAGGCAAAAATCCATCGCCCAAATTGACAGAATCTTTAAAAGGTGGTATTTTGCAATTATCTTTGAAAGGGGGTAGGACTCAAAAATTTCTAAGACGTAAGGAGGTGTTTGAAAGGAGCTAAGGCTGAAGGCATGAACAAAGAGTTAAAAATTTAAGAAAGGAGACCGAATATGTGGAAAAAATTCTATCTTATTTTAATCTTAGTGCTTGTGGTTATGGTTGCAATCTCTTTTGCCCAAGAGAAAAAATCCCAGAAAATCTTCAAGATCGGGGTTACGCAGATCGTTTCCCATCCAGCTTTAGATGCAGACGCAAAGGGGTTTGAGAAAGCATTGGCTGAAGCGGGTTTTAAAGAAGGGGTCAATGTTACATACGATCGCCAGAACGCCCAAGGGGATATGCCCAATGCCCAGACAATCGCCCAGAAGTTCCTCGATGCAAAAGTTGATTTGATCCATAGCATCGCTACCCCCACTTCCCAGGCTGTTGTGAAAACGATCAAGAATATCCCCATCGTCTTCTCATCCATCACCGACCCCGTGGATGCAGGGCTCGTCCCCAAAACGAGTCCTGCAGGAACAAAATCGGGCACAAATGTGACTGGCGTCAGTGATCGTTGGCCTGTCTACCTGCAATTTGAGATGTATACCAAGTTTGTCCCCAAGGCAAAAAAATGGGGAACGATCTATAATGCTGGAGATTCAAATTCCCTTGTCCACATTAAAGAGATGAGAGAGGCTGCAAAGAAATTGGGAGTTGAATTGATCGAAGCCACGATCTCTACCAGCGCTGAAACGATGCAGGCTGCGCAATCCCTCGCGGGAAAAGGGGTGCAAGCTGTTAACATCACCTCTGATAACACAGCTGTCTCCGCCTTTGAGGCCATTGTGAAGGTGTGTAATGAGAAGAAAATCCCTCTCTTTGCGGGTGACATTGGTAGCGTCCCCCGAGGTGCAATCGCTGCTTATGGACTCGATTACTTTCTGATCGGGGAGTCTGCCGGCAAGAAAGCAGCACAAATCCTGAAAGGGAAAAAGGCTGGAGACATCCCCTGGGGACCGGCCGAGAAGTTCAGTTTAGTCGTCAGCGAACAAGCGGCGAAAGCCCAGGGAGTGGCCATTCCCCCTGAACTTCTGAAGAAAGCAGTAAAACCTTAATATTGCATTGAATCAGCAGTTGGGTGTGCTTCAAAACCTTAACTATACATGACGACATAAGTCTTATACGATTTGTCGTTCCGGGCTTGACTAAGCCTGCCCCGTGCTTGATACGGGGGAATCCAGTTTCTAAAATAATGGTTCCCTGCCTTCGCAGGGACGGAGTCTGGATTCCTGCTGGAGTTTATCCCGTACTTGATACGGGGCAGGAATGACGGCCTTTGCTGTGATTAATGTCGCTGTGTATAAAAAGGTTCCCACACACCCAACTGCCTTTTGGGAACGTTTTTATGCAACTGTAAGGTTTCATCATGGAAATCATCGCTGGTATCCTTAAAATCTCCGTTGAACAAGGATTGGCCTATGCACTGGTCGCCCTAGGCATTGTCATCAGCTTTCGTGTCCTCGCCTTTCCGGATTTAACCGTAGATGGGAGTTTTGTGCTGGGCGGAGCCGTGGCGGCTCGTATGATCGCCTTGGGTTATGAACCCTTGATAGGGATCGTCCTGGCGATCTTTCTCGGGTTTGCTGCAGGCTGTGCGACTGGAGTGCTCAATACGCGCCTCAAGATTAATAGCCTTCTAGCAGGGATCTTGATCATGACGATCCTTTATTCGGTCAATCTCCGAGTGATGGGGCGATCCAATACTCCCCTCATCAACTATCGTACCGTCTTTACCCCCTTCGAACAGATGGAGATGAGGTGGCTCTCTATCGTTCTTTTTTTCGGATTGATCGTCTTCACTTGCAAATTCCTCACCGACCTTTTTCTCCGCACCCAAGTGGGGTTAGCCATGAGGGCCACTGGTGATAACGAGCAGATGATACGTACTCTAGGTGTGAATACGAATAACATGACTATCTTGGGGCTCGGCATCTCCAATGCCTTTGTTGCCCTCTCCGGAGCGCTAGTGGCACAACACCAGGGATTTGCAGATATCGGAATGGGTATCGGCATGATCGTCGCCGGTCTTGCCGCAATCATTATTGGAGAGACCCTACTCCGAGCAAAGTCGGTGTGGATGAATACCTTTGCAGCCATTGTAGGCTCTTTTGTCTACCGTTTGACCATCACTGTGGGACTGTGGTTGGGTCTGGCGCCTACCGATCTCAAGATGGCCACAGGCGCCATGGTCATTCTTGCCCTGGGCTTTCCTGCCCTCAAGAAGGGGAAAGAAGAGAAGCTTCATCTCCGGGGAATATAAGTCATTTAAAACACTTTAGCGCTTTAAAAAGGTTCCGCTATAAAGGTTTCCCAGCACACCCAACTACCTTTTGGAACCTTTTTTATGAAACGGGTGGGTTAACCTTGTCGGTTGATATGGAAGACATTGTCGTCCTACAAGACCTAAAAAAGATATTCAATCGAAATACGATTGACGAGAAAGCAGCGATCAACGGAATTCGTCTCAAAGTGAAAAGAGAAGAGTTCGTCACGGTCATCGGTTCCAATGGGGCGGGTAAAACCTCCCTTCTTAATCTGATCGCAGGCACCTTTCTTCCCGATGAGGGTGAGATCTTTATCGACGGCAAAGAGGTGACGCTTCTGCCAGAACATCGAAGGGCAAAATACCTTGGAAGGATTTTCCAAAACCCATTGATGGGGACGGCCTCCTCGATGACGATTGAGGAAAATCTTTCCATGGCTGAACTTCGAGGAAAACCAAGAGGGCTTTGCTGGGGAGTAACGAGAAAACAGAGGCAGCAATACAAGGAACTTTTAAGGACCCTCGAATTGGGGTTGGAGGATCGTCTCTCAGACCGTGTTAGCCTCCTCTCCGGGGGCCAGCGTCAGTGTCTCACCTTGCTCATGGCCACCCTTTCTTTGCCCAAACTCCTGCTTTTGGATGAACACACCGCTTCCCTCGATCCAAAGACGGCGGAAAAGGTCATTCATCTGACCAACCGGATCGTGAGGGAGAACCATCTCACTACCATCATGGTCACCCATAACATGGTCCAGGCGATCAATCATGGGGATCGGATGATCATGCTTCATGAAGGGAAAATCCAGTTTGATGTTTTAGGTGAGGAGAAGAAGCGTCTGACCGTGGAAGAGGTGGTGAAACGCTTTGGTGAAAAATTGGAGGACGAGACTTTACTCTGTAAACCTATCGAAGGATAAATGTAATAATCAATACCCAAGCCCTGCACCTATCATGGTGCAGAGCAATCACTAACAACCAAATAAATTATACGTGACGGGTTCGTTATCCACGGACCATGAAAATTCAACCAGTTATTACTCAGAGCATATTATAGTTTGCATTGCAGCCGAACCGTCATTGCGAGCGAAACGAAGCAATCCCCTGAGATTGCCACGTCGCTAACGCTCCTCGCAATGACCTCTTTAGGTCTTTCGAAGCAAACTATTTCATGCTCCCATTAATAAGTCCCCCTCACCCCACCCTCTCCCCCGAAGTTGGGGAGAGGGGAAGGGTGAGGGGGAATAGTGTCCAATGATGCTGTGGTTTATATTCGGTATTGTGCAAAATAGGCAAATTAAAGGAAGGGGTGAACAATGGATATCTTTGATTTGATGAAGAAGGATGGATATGAGCAGATCATCTTCAACTTTGATAAAGAGACGGGAATGAAGGCGATTATCGCCATCCACGATTCCACGCTTGGACAAACTTTTGGTGGAGTGAGGATGGTCAATTATGCCTCGATGGAGGATGCCCTTCGAGACGCCACGAGGCTGGCCAAGGCGATGACGTATAAATGCGCCGCCGCCGATGAGGACAAAGGTGGATCGAAGGCCGTCATCTGGGGAGATCCGGAAAAGGATAAGAGCGAGGCTTTTCTTCGGGCTTTTGGTAGGTTTGTCGAGATGTTAAAAGGCCGCTTCATTACCGGAGTCGATTTGAACCTCGATCTGACCGATGGCTCAATCATCGGGAGGGAGACACAGTATATTTTGGCTAGGTCCAAAGAAGAAGGCAGTTCCGGAAGTTCAGGGATGACGACAGCCTTAGGGCTTTATGTAGGACTAAAAGCGTGTGCCAAATTCCTTTGGGGCGATGAAAAACTTCAGGGCCGAAGGATTACCGTGCAGGGACTGGGGGCTGTCGGCGAACCCCTCTTAGAATATTTGAAGGAGGGTGGATTGGAGGTATGTGCGACTGACATTAATAATGAGATCCTCCAACGTCTCCAGACAAAATACGGGTTCAAGACAGTCAAACCACAAGCGATCTATGAAGTGGAGTGTGATATCTTTTGCCCTTGTGCCATTGGCGGTATCTTGAATGACCAGACTATTCCCAAGCTAAAATGCCAATTGGTGGCGGGCTGCGCTAACAACCAGCTCGAGGATGAAGGGCGCCACAGCAGAATGCTTTATGAGCGAGGCATTCTCTACGCCCCGGATTATATCATCAATGCCGGAGGTGTGATTCAGGCGATTGATGAGCTACAGGGTTATAACCCCCACCGGGTGAGGATGAAAACAGAGCGGATCTACGACCGTCTTCTCCACATCTTTGAGACGGCAAAAAAAGAGAATAGGCTGCCCTTGGAGGCGGCGAACCGTTATGCTGAGTCTCGCATTAGAGAGATCCACAAAATGAAGCGCCTCTATGTTCCTGAATAGCAGAGAGCAAATCGCCTAAAGTTTAGCGTCAAAGAATTTATGGATCATCGCCAACTCATTTGGAGATGACCCTTGGATTTTAACGGCCCTCCTTGACAACTCAAAGTTCGATGATTATACATTTCAAAAAGTGCAATAATGGAAGGGGGTATGTATCTTTATGAAGATCAGGCCACTTCATGACCGACTTATTGTCAAGAGATTGGAGGAAGAGGAGAGGACAAAGGGAGGAATTATCATCCCTGATACCGCAAAAGAGAAACCCATCGAAGGAAGAGTGATCGCCGTTGGAGATGGAAAGGCCAAGGAGGATGGGACAAAGATTCCCATGGAGGTTAAAAAGGGTGATCGTGTCCTTTTTGCCAAGTATGCAGGGACAGAGGTAAAGATCGATGGAGAGGAACATCTGATGATGAAAGAGGACGATATCCTCGCTATCATTGAATAACGGATCGTTAGACAGAAAGGAGGCGTTTTATGGCGAAAGAATTGAAGTTTGATCAAGAAGCAAGAAATGCGATTCTGGAGGGTGTTAATATCCTGACAAATGCAGTGAAAGTGACCTTGGGTCCCAAGGGAAGGAATGTGGTTCTTGAGAAGTCTTTCGGATCTCCTTTGGTGACGAAGGATGGAGTCACAGTTGCCAAAGAGATCGAACTTGAAGATCATTTTCAAAATATGGGTGCCAAGATGGTGAAGGAAGTGGCCAGTAAAACCTCAGATATGGCTGGTGATGGAACGACTACTGCGACTGTCCTGGCCCAAGCCATTTATCGGGAGGGGTATAGGGTGGTGGCCGCTGGAGTCAATCCCATGGATGTCAAAAGGGGGATTGAGGCAGCTGTGGAAGAGGTTGTCAAGGAATTAAAGAGACTCTCCAAGCCTGTCAAGGAACAGAAGGAAATCTCTCAAGTGGGGACGATCTCTGCAAATAATGATTCCACCATCGGCAATATCATCGCTGAGGCGATGAACAAGGTGGGGAAAGAGGGTGTGATCACGGTGGAAGAGGCCAAAAGCATGGAAACAACCCTTGAGGTCGTGGAAGGTATGCAGTTTGATCGCGGTTACATCTCGCCCTACTTCGTGACAGACCCGGAAAAGATGGAGGTTGTGCTCGAAGATCCCTTTATTCTTCTCTATGAGAAGAAGATCTCCAATATGAAAGACCTCCTTCCCCTCTTAGAGGGGATCGCGAAGACGGGAAGACCTTTCCTCATCATCGCGGAGGATGTAGAGGGAGAAGCCCTGGCAACGTTGGTCGTCAACAAACTCCGAGGAACATTGAAATGTGCGGCGGTCAAAGCCCCTGGTTTTGGGGACAAAAGGAAGGCAATGTTAGAAGATATCGCTGTCTTGACCGGAGGAAATGCCATCTTTGAGGATGTGGGTATTAAACTCGAGAAGATAAAATTGAATGATCTTGGCCGTGCCAAGAAGGTGGTAATTGATAAGGACAACACTACCATTGTAGAGGGAGCAGGTAAAGCTTCTGCCATAGAGGGACGGATCAAACAGATCCGTGTTCAGATCGAAGAGACGACCTCAGACTACGACAAAGAGAAACTCCAAGAGCGATTGGCAAAAATGGCAGGAGGAGTTGCTGTGATCAAGGTTGGTGCTGCCACCGAGACGGAAATGAAAGAGAAGAAGGCTCGTGTCGAAGACGCACTCCATGCCACCCGAGCAGCGGTTGAAGAAGGCATTGTTCCGGGCGGAGGGGTGGCCTACTTGAGATGTCTGCATGTCTTGAGGAAACTAAAATTTGAAGACGATCGAAGGATCGGTGTAGAGATTATTCAGAAGGCTCTGGAAGAGCCTATCCGTCAGATCGCTGAGAACGCTGGGAAGGAAGGTTCCGTGGTGGCCGAGAGAGTCAAGCAAGAGAAAGGAGCCATTGGATTTGATGCTGACAGGGAGGAGTACACCGATTTGATCGAAGCCGGAATCATCGATCCGACCAAGGTCGTAAGGTTTGCTCTTCAGAATGCAGCCAGCGTAGCTTCCCTTTTGATCACTACAGAGGCTGCTGTTGCTGAAAAACCGAAAAAGGAAGAGCCCGCTCCGCCGATGCCTCCAGCTTACTGATGATCCCTTTATCCCCTTCCTCTCCCTTCGCCGGGAGAGGAAGGGGTGTGGGCACTAAGATTCTCCCCAATAAGTCCTTTCTGAAAAGAAGGGGGGGTTAAATGGAGATTAGGAAAGAATTGAAAAGCTTCTTACCTTCAATTGAGGACGATGAGACCAAGAGTCAACATCTTCTTGCATTCTGCGATTTTTGCCGTGATTTGCTCGAAGAGCAATACGGAAAAATTTCCTCTGAGGAAGCGGTCGATCCCAGGTTTGTAAAAGGGCTTCCCATCTGCACATAGAGAATCCCCTTCGTTTCCCCTATTCAGAGGGTTGACGTTTAATTGTGTTCTAAATGTTCATTCCCCCACTGATTGCAATAGTTCCGCCAGTGATAAAGGATGCAGCGTCCGAAGCCAGCCAAGTGACAAGTTTTGCCACGTCTTCAGGTTCTCCAAGCCTTTTAAGCGGAATTGTATCAAAAGCTACTTTTGCCCAATCCTGTCTCTGCATAAGAGGTTCTATCATAGGCGTCTTGATCCATCCCGGGCAAATAGCGACAATCCTTATCCTATCTACACCATATTCACGGGCAGCTGCATTGGTAAGGCCGACAGCACCGAACTTGCTGGCGCTGTAGACAGCCAACCTTTCTGCGGTAGCAATGCCCGCGATCGATGCATTATTTATAATTACACCTCCACCCTGCTTCTGCATCACAGGGATTTCATACTTCATCGATAGCCAGACACCTTTCAGGTTGGTATCCACCATGGCATCGAAGGATTCTTCGCTTTCCCGCACCATCCTCGCCCATATTCCTCCTACACCGGCGTTATTAAAGGCAATATCCAGCCTGCCGTATTTTTCTACAGTTTTCCCGACTAGGCTTTCTACTTGTGATGCAATCCTGACATCGGTCTGTGTGAAGGTGGCTTCCCCCCCAGCATCCTTTATCATTGTTACGGTTTCCTGGCCTTCCTTTACTCTGCGATTGGCAACGACAACCTTGGCACCCTGCTTACCGAACATGATTGCTGTAGCACGGCCTATCCCAGAGCTGCCGCCGGTTACCAATACTACTTTCCCCGTAAAATCGTTCATCATTAGCCCTCCTGGAAATTGAGAATTTTGATATAACAAAAATTAGTTCAACTATCGTGAATGATTCAAGTAAGTTAACAAGAGGCGACTTCAGTCGCTCTGAAAATGGGAGGCTAAAGCCTCCATTTCCCCGACATTTAGTGGGTTACGGAAATGCTCTTTTATCTTCTCAGAGAGTTCTATCATCTCGACCGATCTTCATTTTAGGAAATCCGAAGAAAAAACTCAAGGGCTAAGCCATTCTTCTTGGGCTTTGATAGTTGAATTTACATTACGTCCTTCATCTCCTCCAATTCAAGGGCGACGGATTCCCAGATCTGGGTCAGCTCCTCCACCTGGTGTTTGACTCGTTTGTGAGTCTCGATGGTCTCGTAAGTCTCTTTTTGGTTCAAGTAGAGATAGGGGTCGGATAGTTTTTGATTTAGGTGGTCCAATGTCTCTGTAGCCTCATGTAAAGATTTTTCCACCTCTTGGAATCTCTTTTCGAGGCTTGACAGTTGCCGTCGAAATTGATCCATTTGTTGGGCCTTTATTCTCCTCCCCTCTTTTGTCCTCTTGGAAGCTTCTTTCTGCAGAGGCTTCTCCACGCTTCGAACCTCTCCCTCCTGACTTGAGCCCCTTTGAACCTCTTCCAATTGGATCTGCTGTTTTTTGTAAAGGTAATCATCATAATTGCCCAAAAAGATATAAGGGATTCCACTATCGATTTCGATCACCTTATTAGCGATTTGATTGATGAGATGACGGTCGTGGGTGATTAAGCAAATCGTTCCTGGAAATTGCTTCAGGGCTATTTCCAATACGTTTCGAGAAGGGATATCGAGATGGCTGGTCGGTTCATCGAACAGAAGGAAATTGGCGGGTTCGAAGAGCATCTTTGCGAGAACCAATCGACTCTTTTCGCCGCCGCTTAACACAGAGACTTTCTTTTCAATCTCCTCTCCGGTAAAAAGAAAAGTGCCCAGGAGGGTCCTGAGCTCTGTCTCTGATTGATTGGTGGCGATGGAAAGGAGCTCCTCAAAGACTGTATTTCCAGGATTAAGGATGCCGAGTTGGTGCTGGGCAAAGTAAGCCCGGTTCACGTCCTTTCCCAAGACGACTTCACCTTTTTCAAAATCGAGAACGCCAGCCAAAACCTTTAGAAGTGTCGATTTGCCCGCCCCATTTGGACCCACGAGGGCAACTTTATCTCCCCGGAAGAGGGTGAGTTCAATCCCCTGATAAACTCTAATCTCCCTATAACTTTTATGGAGATTCTTCACCTCTACGACTCTGTGACCGCTCCGTTTGGGGGCAGAAAAGTGAAATCGGATCTCCCTCTTCGTCTCTTTTGGAAGTTCGACCCGTTCCAATTTGTCGAGCATTTTGATACGACTCTGGACCTGCCTGGACTTTGTGTTCTTGGCTCGGAATCGCTCGATAAACCTTTCAGTTTGCTCAATCTTCTTCTGTTGGGTTCTGTAGGTGGCTTCGAGGATTTGTCTCCGTGCCTCTTTCTCTTCTAAATAATGGTCATAATCGCCGTAATAGAGATCGATCCTTTGAGCCTCAATCTCTGCGATCCGATCGACGAGATGGTTAAGGAAGACCCTGTCATGAGAAACGATGACCATGGCACCCGGATAATTGATCAAGAAGTTCTCCAGCCAGATGAGGGATTCCAAATCGAGATAGTTCGTCGGTTCATCTAAAAGGAGAAGGTCAGGGGACTGAAGTAAAATCTTTGCCAAGGCAATTCGCATCAACCAGCCTCCGCTCAGTTCATCGGTCGCCCGGGTAAAATCGACCTCTTTAAATCCTAAGCCTTGAAGGATCTGTTTCGCTTCAGCTTCCACGCCATATCCTCCGAGGAGGGAATATCTTTCCTGAAGTTTTCCATATTCCTTCACTAACCTCTCTTGCTCTTTCGGGTCCTCTATAGGGGACAACTCTTCTTCCAAAACCTTCATTTTGTCCTGAAGGGATGTAATCCCGGACAGACTTTTTAAAACCTCTTCCAGAACGTCATTTCCTGTAAAAGTAATGACTTCTTGGGGAAGGTAGCCGATCTGAACCCCTTTGGCGATAAGGATTTCTCCTTCGTCGATCGATTCTTCTCCCAGGATCATCTTGAAGAGGGTTGTCTTCCCGGAACCATTAGGGCCGACAAGGCCCATCCGGTCCCGTACCCCGATCTGAAGGGAACAATCCTTAAAAAGGATCTTGCTTCCGAACTGTTTTTGAACATGATTCAGTGTGATCATGGAATCCGAAGGACACTCCCGCCAAGGGGGGATCAAATGTTAAATAAATACTAGCCAAACATATTTGAAATTCCCCTTTACCCTTCCCCTCTCCCCAGCGGGGAGAGGGGAAGGGTAAAGGGGCAAGATGTTAGAAGAAAATTTTCAGATTTAACCATGTAGGAATCCAAAATCCCAAATGTCAAAATTGAAATTTATAGTGAATATAAGTTGCCATCAAGAGGTGTCATTGCGAACGAAGTGAAGCAATCTCATGAGATTGCCACGTCGCTGCGCTCCTCGCAATGACTACCTTATTAAGTCATTTACTATATATTTGACATTGTCCTCATTCCTTTGGACTTTGGGCTTTGAACTTTGACATTCCGTATAGCTAGGATTTATGTATCATACTTATCAAAATCATATCCTGCTTTCTTGTAATCGTCTAAGGCGCGGGTCTTCAGATCCTTCCGTTTTGTCTTTTCTGCCTCTTTATCCGCCAACTCGGCCGCATGGCTCCATTTCCCCTCTTTTTCATACTCCTTTATTTTTCTCTCCGTTTCTGCAACCGGACTTCCTTTGATGACCACTGCAGGGGCGAAGAGGACCCTGTAAATGGGGTTTTTACATTGGGGGCAGTGAGTCAGGCTGGGTTCAGCCATCTTTTGGATGGTTTCAAAACCTGACCTGCAGTGGCTGCAACTACTATTCGAATCAACAGCTCTGTATTCGTAGGTGGGCATAGTTGAAACCGTGTCTCGTATCCGCACTTAATAATCAATATTCTTTGCTGAATTGTCAAGGAGGAAACCCCTAAGTTATAAGAATGTCAAATGTTATTGACTTCGATTTTCCATTGTGTTAAGAAATTCCATTCTCCCTTCATTAAATCCAAAAAAAATTTCCTTATTGATTTTGATAAGATATATAGACTTATTACGGGGGGCCTATGAGATCGAACTTTAAGAGACCCATCCTCATATTTTTTACCATCTTTGTTGTCTTCACCCTGGACTTGGGATTTTTGTTGGCAGCAAAACCTGTTCTTGGGAAAGAGACCTCCAAACCCGCAGAGGTGACCAAGCCTCCTGAGCCTGCAAGAAAAGGGGAGAAATTCATAATCAAGGGCCGGGAGTACTGCTATGAGTGCATTGACAACTCGGAATGTCTCGGTTGCCACGGGAATAAGATTGTCGAGAGGAAATTTGCCCAGTCTGTCCATGGAGCCAATTCTTGCAACGGTTGCCACTGGGATATTACTGACCTCAGCGCTCACGAGAAAGCAAAGAAAACCGAGGTGGTGAGCTGCAATCGATGCCATAAGAAGGAAGCGGCGGAATATGCTGCAAGCGCCCATTTCATTAATGACGTTCAATGTAAGGACTGCCATCAAGACATTCACGAGATAACGCCTTGGAAAGGTGATAAGGCCCGAGTGATCCAGACATGCACCACCTGTCACGCTGAAGACGGTTACTCGGAAAGCGTCCACGGCACATCGGCCCTCGCCGGGAATCCTGACTCTCCCAGCTGCACGGATTGCCATGGTCTCCATAAGATTCCTATATTAAAAGGAGAGGAGCCAAAGGTAGTCGAATCTCGGAAGGAGTTCCATACCGAGGTCTGCCAGAAGTGCCACGGAGACGTCGAGATGATGGAGCGGAACAAGGTCTTCCTCATTGCCACTCAGACCTATTATGAAAGTTACCATGGAAAGGTTGAGAAATTGGGCTACCCGAAATTGGTTGCGGGCTGTGCCGACTGTCACGGTTTTCACAACATCCTACCTCCGGATGATCCAAAATCCCTCATCTCTGACGCACGTCTCGTAGAAACCTGTGGAAAATGCCACCCCGGCGCCAATATCAATTTCGTCCGGTGGATCCCCCATGCTACCCATACCGATCCAGAACGAGAACCAGTGCTTTACGGGACCTTCATCCTGATGACAGCCCTTCTCGTTTCCGTCTTTGGGGTCTTCTGGATTCACACCTTCCTCTGGTGGCGAAAGGACTTTTGGGAAAAGAGAGAGTTGAGAGCCAAGGGGATCTTCTTTCCGCAACATGTGAGGCCGGACGAGGCGGGCCAAATCTATCGTCGATTCAGGACCTTCGACATCGTCATTCACTTTACGATGATGGTTACTTTCATCGGCCTTGTTCTGACCGGGCTTCCATTGAAATTCTCCCATGCACCCTGGGCCAGTGGTTTGATGCACTTTCTGGGAGGGGCTCGAATGGCAGGTTTGATTCACCGCGTCTGTGCGGCCATTACCTTTGGATACTTCGGGACCACCATTGCCTACATCTTCTACTTCCTCCTCTTTAAGAAGATCAAAGGAAATCCTAACCCTTTGCAGAAACTTTTTGGTCCGGATTCGCTCTGCCCTCGATGGAAAGACGTTCAGGACATCATTGGAATGATAGCTTGGTTCTTTAACAAAGGACCGAAACCCCAATTTGACCGGTGGACCTACTGGGAGAAGTTCGACTTTCTCGCCGTCTTCTGGGGGATGTTCGCCATCGGGTTTTCAGGATTGATGCTCTGGTTTCCGGAATTTTTCACCATCTTTTTGCCAGGATGGATACTGAATATTGCCACGATTGTCCATTCCGATGAGGCGCTACTGGCGTCTGGTTTCATCTTCACCGTCCACTTCTTTAACACCCATTTTCGACCTTCGAAGTTCCCAATCGATACGGTGATCTTTACAGGAAGGTTTCCTAAATACGAACTGATGGAGGAGCGGCCTGTACAATATAAGAGGATGGTAGCTGAGAAGGCATTAGAGACCAATCGTGATAAATATCCCAGCGTGTTGGCCGATCTCCTCTCAACCGTCATAGGGTTTGCCATGTTGGCAATCGGTCTCCTCTGTATCTTCCTGATCGGGTGGGAATTCCTTGGATAGGATTTGAGGATTCGAGGGGTTAAGGGTTCAAGGGCTTTTAAAAACTCAATCACTTATACATGACGACATAAGTCTTATACGGTTTGTCATTCCGGGCTCGACTAAGCCTGCCCCGCACTTGATACGGGGGAATCCAGTGTTTCTAAAATAATGGTTCCCTGCCTTCGCAGGGACGGTGTCTGGATTCCTGCTTTCGCAGGAATGACGGCCTTTGCTATGATTAATGTCGCTATGTATAACAATAAAAATTACTTGAACCCTCGAATCCTGGAACCCTTGAATCCTTTACTTAGAGATCTTACACCCAACTTTTTCAAGGTAGGCAACGTAGTTAAAGGTGGGACTTTGGTCTTTGGTGTGGCAGTTTCGGCACAGACCGAGGGTCACTTTCCTCTCTATCCCTCCCTTTCCCGGATGTCCCTTCCCTTCCCCGTGACAAGCCTCACACTGGACGCCTCGAAGGTAGAATGGAATTTCATCCACGGTAGCATACTCTCCCATCTTACCATAGCCGGTGGAGTGGCAGATCAGACACTCTTCCTGGGAATATTTTGGGGAGGCAACAATCGTTTGGGAGGCGTTCGCATGCTTGGTCTTCAGCCAATTTCTGTAATTCACTTCATGACATCGTTTACAAGAGATCGCTCCAACAAAAGGGCTCTCTTTGGGAATTCGAGCAATCATTTCTTTCTCTGGCAACTCCTTTTCAGGCAGCACCACTTTTGGTTTATACAACTTTGCTGACTCAACACGATAGTTCTCTATCGCCCTGATCATTTTTGGGTCGTCCTTCACAGCAAGCTGGACAGGAATGGGAATGTGATTGTAAAAATTTTTATCCTCGAAGGCGAGAAGTGTTTTCTCCAATTCCTTCTGTTTCGATTCCAAGAACCTCAACTCCTTCACCTTCATCTCATCTCGCTTTTCTGACTTCGCCATCTCAGATTTGACTTGAATCGATCGAGCGATTAATCTCTCTAACCGCTTCTCTATATCATCCCGTTCACTTGAGATCAGGAATTTGATCGGTCTTCTTGTATCGGCGAAAAAGTAATCAATTCGACCCAAGTATCCTCCCCTGGGTTCCAATCGATAAATAGGGACTTCGTTCATCCTTTCCATCACCGCCTTTTTCGATTCTCCACCCCCTCCCAGAATTAGGTCGATCTCGCGATTTTCTCTGGCCAGTTTCCTATCCTTCATTTCGCCTAATTGAGAGAGAGCGACGATCAGGTCACAATACTTTCTAAGGTTTTTGGTTAGAGCTTTCGATGATGAAAAAGGTTCCAGAATGATCAGTCCGGGTTCTTTTTCCTGAAGGGTTGGGTTGAATACGTCATCTAAGAGCCCAAATACTCCAACCTTCAGTCCAGCAATTTCCTTGATCACATAGGGTTTGAAGATTACCTTTTGACTTTTTTTGTCTACCAGGTTCGCTGAAATAAAGGGGAACTTCGCTTTTCGGGTCGCATCGGAGAGGAATGGAAGTCCCATCATCAAATCCTTCTCGCCAACATTGACCCCATCATATCCTATTTCATTATAGGACTGGATGAGGAGATCGGCCCGTAGGAGGGCATCTCTTCGTTTGGTCTCCGTTTGTAAGGGTTTTCGAAAAAGGAGATTTCCTGTATCAAGGAGGAGGATTTTCCTCCCGTCACTTTTCAATTGATTGATTAACGTTGACTTCTTGGCGACACCGCCAAGAGGGCTCCTAAATCACCCGCAGGGCTCGACCTCGCCCATCACATCGTTTGTGTAGACGATGCTGAACTGGACCTTGGGGGTTGCTAGGATGACAGGATTAAGAAATAGGTTCAGGATCAACGCCATGAATAAAAGGAAAAACAATCTTTTGAATTTCAATAAGATCCCCCTTTTTCTATTGATTTCTATGCTAACAAAATAGCACCTTGAGATCAACGATAGAGTAACTCCTCTATGAACAGGTAGGGTTTGTAGCCGCAACCTTCAGGTTGCGTGTCTTAAGAGCTGCCATGGCGGAGCATTCGCAGGCTGAAGCCTACGGCTACCATTGTTTTTCGTTCCTGAGGACGCCCCAGTCAAAAAAGGCAATATGTAAACAAGTGTTAGATTTACTACACTAGATTTGAATGAAGAAGAGGGGGGCGTGTTATTTGCGTTCAATGACTCTACTTGATAGAATAGAAAAAAGGTTAATTTTCCCATGACGAAAAAGAAAAATATTCTCATCATTTTGATTATTGGAATCATCTCCCTAACTCTGGGAGCGCCTTTAACGGGGCGGGAGGTGAATCCTGCGACCTCTCAGTATCAACGGGTCATGGATTGGATAAAAGAACGGGATGAATTTTTTAAGACCCATGAGCGGTCTCCTCTGACTCCCCAACAGAAAAAGGTGTTTGAAGGCTTAAAATACTATTCTTTCGATCCAAGATATTTCTTCTCTGGCCAGATCGAACGCTACCATTTCCTCATCAATGACCCAGACTATTATGTAACCCTTTCGACTAATAAGGGGACCCAGAAACGTTATATTCGGTATGGAAAGTTTCATTTTAGGTTGGATAACAGGGAATATGCGATCGAAATTTACAAATCCATATTGAGCGATTTCCTCCTTATCCCTTTTAAAGATGAAACAAATGGGAAAGAGACTTATGAAGGAGGAAGATATATCGATGCCGAAATCCTCGTCGGCTATAAGATGGTTTTGGACTTCAACATGGCCTATCATCCCCCCTGTGCTTACAACAATAAGTTGACCTGTGTTCTCGCACCCAGAGAGAATATGCTGAAAATCTCGATCCGGGCCGGCGAAAAAAATTCCAAATAGTTTTTAGTCAAAAGCTGGACATGGACAAGACGAGGATGGTTATCTTTCATTGAAAACGCTTCTCTCCTACCCGAATATCGATTTCCAGCCAGTTCTCCTTTGGTGCAAAGGGACAAGTGTATTTCCCATTGTATTGGCAGAATGGGCTGTAGGCCCGATTAAAATCGATCAACACCTTCCCTCCAGGCACCGGTTCAACATAAAGGTAACGCCCCTCTGAATAGGTCTCAGTTTCTGACGTCTTATCTTTGAAGGGAAGGAAAAGTTCCCCGCCCCCTAAGGGTCTGTAAATTTGGAGAACATATTCTTTCCCCTCCCATTTAGATTTGAAGCGGCCATATTTCACATATTTTTTCCCCATCTCTTTGTTCGTGGGAAGAATGACATAAATGGGTTTAGGTTCAGTAGAATATTTTTCGATTGACCCGATCATTGCATATTGCAGATCAATTGGATAGTAAAAGAGACCCTTGAATTTCTTTCGATTGCTTTCATTCAGTGGAGACTGAGAATCCTCCTTGAAGAATCGATCTTTCTTTTCACGAAAGATCTTTATTTTTTCTTCTCTTCGTTCCATCGGGTCCTCATCTCCTTTGGAGATGAGAAGATCCGACTTTCCTCCCGTCAAAAATAGGCATAGGCAGAAGATCAGGAAAAGAAGGCATTTTTGTTTCATGATTGATACAAATTTATCAAAATAAATTTATGAAATCAATTCAATTTGTTGGATATCAAGACCCGTTTAAGAGAGCCCTGAAAAACTGCTACACGCTTTAGAGATTACAGAGATTTCTGGACTTTTTTAGAAAATTCTTTAACCCTTACCCTACCTTCTCAATTTGGAAAATTTTTCTCTTGCAATCATTTTTAGAAAGTGGTAAAAAAATGACGTTTGGCGTTATAAAGGGGTGGGGACCCCAACGTAGACTTTCCGTGTAATTAAACGTTTCTTTTCACTATCGTCAACGATTGAAAATATTTTAAGCTCTGAACTGAGCCGTGGTGTTAGTTTCGCATAGCGGTTTATTTTGGGGTTAGGATTATTCGAAAAAGGATATTTCCTTTTTAGAAAGGGATAGGTGCACGATGATGGGAAAAAGCAATAAGATTTTAGTATTTTCGATGTTACCGTTGGCAATAGGCATTTGTCTCTTTCTCGCCTATCAACTTATAGCCTTTTACCATTACAAAACGATTGTTCTTGATAGGTTCCCTGTTGAGCCCCCCTCTAAAGAGACGAAGAGATTTTTCGAAGTGGAAATGGAGAGGAAGGAACGGGCCATCGAATTGGCAGAAAAGTATGCAAGAGGAAGAGATGAAGTCTATGGGGATGCGCAAAATATAGCTGAAAAGGTGAAGGGGGATGTGAAAATCATTGGATGGAAAGTCGACCAAGCCATCCATGTTGGACAACTGTACGATTCCGAAAGGTATGGGTCCAGATTGATAGACGAATTCAAGGAGTCCATGGAGAAGATCAAAAGGGGGTTGATCAAATTGAAAGATCTGGGTTTTTGGATTGATGGGAGTCCAGCCTCCGAATTGCTCCTAGAAAACGATCCGAAATATTTTACTTCAAAGATCAAAAAACTCATGGAGGAATATGTCTCCATACAGTTTTATTTACTACCTCGAGGCAAGGGGGTCGTTAAAGCTAAGGATCTATCCGAAGGGGCAAAAAAGGTGGTTGATGATATTGATAAGGAAATAGAGAGGGCTTCAGGCATCATGAGACATTTTTACCATTATGGTGACTCCATGTATTTTGTAACCTTTCAATATCAAACTCAGGAGGACAGGATAAAAAATAGGAGCCAGGGGTGGTATTTTGAAGTAGATCTTGATTCGAAAACGGTGAGGGATGCCAGTCTCGATAAAGATCTCAACAAGAAGTATCAAATCGCTTCTAAGGTTAAATAAGTCTTCACTGTTTAAGGAGAGATTTTTATGGAGAAGGAAGTCAAATGGGGAATGGTGATCGACCTCAAACGGTGTGTGGGATGTTTTGCCTGCCAAGTAGCGTGTAAAGCCGAACATGAAACACCTCTCGGTGTTTGGAGAATTTGGGTGAAAACCATTCAGAAAGGAACGTATCCGGAAATGGCCACTCTGTCCTTACCATGGGATTGTCCTTACTGCGAGCGCCCCGAAGAAGCGAGATACCCTCGGATGTCAGTTCTTTTCTTACCTTGGCTGTGTAACCATTGTGATCGCCCTATCTGTAACACTGTATGTCCAGTGGGGGCTGCCTATAAACGGAAAGAAGACGGTATTGTGATGATTGATCCCCATCGGTGTATCGGTTGTAATTATTGTAGAGCCGCTTGTCCCTATAATGTCAGATTCGCGAATCCAATCACTGGCATGATTCAGAAATGTGACTTCTGTGTTCATCGGGTTGATTCAGGACTTCCACCAGCATGTGTCGAGGCTTGCCCAACGAATGCGATGGTATTTGGGA
>Ga0299915_10001146_pt1 | contig 19594 bp, 14 predicted proteins | sample RVTome_13_FD_200263 | JGI IMG/M metagenome (GOLD analysis project Ga0299915, IMG submission 200263) | Soil microbial communities from uranium-contaminated site in the Upper Colorado River Basin, Wyoming, United States - RVT92D227 (version 2) ... | reverse complement strand
GCCGACCCAGCTCGGGTGCGCGAAGACGACCTGCCGAGGCATGGACATGTGGGTGTGCGAGTACGATCCTGCGGGGAACGTCGAGCGCGGCTATCGCACGAACGTGCTTCCGACGAGCTGCCGCACACGCTGAGCAGATCGTGTGCGCGCTCTGCCGCCGAGCTCGCTAGCGCTGCTCGATCGGGACGTACTTGCGCGGCTTCTCGCCGACGTAGATCTGGCGAGGACGGCCGATCTTGGTGTCCTTGTCCTCGACCATCTCCTTCCAGTGGGCGATCCAGCCGGGCAGGCGGCCGAGCGCGAACATGACGGTGAACATGTTCGTGGGGATGCCCATCGCGCGGTAGATGATGCCGCTGTAGAAGTCGACGTTCGGGTAGAGCTTCTTCGAGACGAAGTAGTCGTCCTTGAGCGCGATCTCCTCGAGCCCCTTCGCGACCTCGAGCAGCGGGTCCTTGACGCCGAGGTGAACGAGCACCTCGTCGCACATCTTCTTGAGGATCTTCGCGCGCGGATCGTAGTTCTTGTACACGCGATGGCCAAAGCCCATGAGGCGGCGGTTGTCGCGCTTGTTCTTCACATCGTCGACGAACTTCTTGTAGTCGCCGCCGGCGGCCTTGATCTCCTCGAGCATCTCGATCACGGCCTGGTTGGCACCACCGTGCAGCGGGCCCCACAGCGCGAGTATGCCGGACGCGATCGCCGCGTAGACGTTGGCGCCCGAGCTGCCGACCATCCGCACCGTCGAGGTCGAGCAGTTTTGCTCGTGGTCGGCGTGGAGGATCAGGAGCTGGTTGAGGGCCTTCTCGAGCACCGGCGAGACCGCGTAGTCCTCGCTCGGCACCGCGAACATCATGTGGAGGAAGTTCGCGCAGTACTTCAGTGAGTTCTTCGGGTAGATCAGCGGCTGGCCGATGCTCTTCTTGTAAGAGAACGCGGCGATCGTGCGGACCTTCGAGAGCAGGCGCGTGATGTGGAGCTCGGTCGGCGCGTTGCGATCGAGGCAGTCCGGGTAGTACGCCGAGAGCGACGTCACCATCGCGGACAGCACCGCCATCGGGTGGCTGGTCGGTGGATAGCCCGCGAAGAACTGATGCATGTCCTCGTGGATCAGGCTGTGCCGGGTGAGCATCGTCGAGAACTCGGCGCGCTCGGCGACGGTCGGCAGCTTGCCGTTGATCAAGAGGTAGCTGGTCTCGACGAAGTTCGACTTCTCCGCGAGCTCCTCGATCGGGTACCCGCGGTAGTGCAGGATCCCCTTCTCGCCGTCGAGGTAGGTGATCGCGCTCGCGGTCGAGCCGGTGTTCATGTACCCGCTGTCGAGCGTGATGTAACCGGTATCGGTGCGCAGCGACCGGATGTCGACCGCGTGCTCGTCTTCCGAGCCGACGATCACCGGCAGGATGGTCTCCTTGCCGTCGGGGAGGGTCAGCTTCGCGGTCAGCTTCTTGTCGGCGGCCATAACAATCTCTCCTCGTAGTCGGGGCGCTTCAGCGGGGCGACCATACCCGAATCTTCGTCGGACGAAAGCGAGGCACGACGACAAAACGAAAACCCCACTCGCCGAAGCAAGTGGGGTGTGTGTAACGAAACGTCGTCGCAGCTAGGTCATCGCATGGAGGTCATTCGAGCGTGATGAACGGCGAGCTACCGAGGGGCGTGCTGAACCGGTGCGTGTAGCCGACGCCGAAGTATCCGTAGGCGCCACCCTTGTCGAGCCCGACCTCCTCGGCGGTGAAGAACCCGTCGGGGTTGTCCTGCGAGGGACCGGCGAACACGGCCGTGTAGAGGTTCGCGCCGGCCGTGATGCTGAGGACGTGCTCGTAGCGCGAGCCGAACGCGTACTGCAGCCCGATCTCGGCGCGACCACCGAGCGCGGCGTAGTTGAACACCTGGCTGCCGTCGAACTCGTCGACGTCGCCCTGCGGGCTCATCAACGCGAGGTGAGCACCGACGAGCGGCGTGAGACAGAGCCGCTGCGTGCCCTGCGGGCAGAGGTGCTTGTACACGGCGAGGCCGGTATCGATCACGTCGAGCGTCGGTGCGCCCGGCAGGTCCATCTCGCCCGCGCTGAAGTGCGCGTACTGGACGTAGCCCTGGCCGCCGATCCGCTGTGCGGCGTTGAACAGGAAGTCGCCCTTGATGCGAAAGCCCCCGGCGGTCGTGCCGTAGGCGTCCTTCTGGCCGATCGCGCCGCCGCCGCCGAACACGTCGGCGCCGAGCGTCCAGATGTACTTGTTGTCGGGCGTGGTCGCGGCGAACACGCCGGTCCCGCTCGGCGGACGGCCGACGGCGGGCGGTGGCCGCTGTGCGGCGACCACCGGCTGGCACTCGGGTGCAGATGGGTTGGTCGCGCAGGTGTCCGGCAGTGGCGCGCAGCCCGCAGCGTTCGGGTTCGTGGTGCAGTCGGGGAGCCCGCCGCCACCTTCCGGCTCGACCTTGATGCCCTGGGTCGTCGCCTCGGCTTTGATCTTGCCGACGAGCTTCGTGGCCTTGGTCTGGAGATCTGCCGACGGGTTATTCTTCTCGACCGCGTTACACGCGGTGAGCGCCTCTCCGAACTTGCCCTCCTGGAACAGCGAGGTGCAGAGGTTGAAGAAGTACTTCGGCTCCGGCACCCGCGCGACGGCCTCGCGAAACTTCACAGATGCCTGGGAGTAGTTGTTCCCATACATCTGCTCCTTGCCCTCTTCGTTGAGCCTCGAAGCGATATCGGCCTGGCTCTGCGCAAAAGCAGGCAGCGCCATTGCTGTGACTGCAGCGAATCCCGCTGCGATCGAAATCAGCCTAGACATGGTGTTTCTCCCCCGACGACGACGATCGTGACGGCGATCGCCTCCGAATAGATCCAGAGCCTACCATCGTTTTTCGTCGGTCAGCTCCGCTGCCGCTTCGCGCTGCGATCTTTTTCACGCTTGGTGGCAGGGCGAGTGAACTTGTCGATGAGCCGGCGGGCGGCCTCGTGGCCACGCAGGTGCCAGCTCTCGGGGTTGCCGAGCAGCACCGAGACGATGATCTCCGGCTTCGCGGCGGGAGCAAACCCGACGAACCACGAGTGCTCCATGTAGAACGGCTCGGTGCTGGCGAGCGTCCCGGTCTTGCCGGCGACGCGGACCTTGTGACCCTTGCCGAACGACTTGACGGCGCTGCCGTCGTCGCAGGTCTGCATCATCATGCGTGCGACCGCTCGCGCGGTGTCGGCGCTGATCACTCGATGCGCGGGCTCGGCGACCGCCGCGACTCCGTCGATCGAGGCGATCAGGCGAGGGGTCGGGCGCTCGCCATCGGCGGCGAACGTCGCGGCGAGGAGCGCACCGCCGAGCACGGAGAGCTTGGCACCGCCGGCCTCGGTGGAGAACCCGGCGGCAGTCTTCGCGAACTCGAGATCGTGCGTGGGCGGGATCGCGAGCTCGCCGGTGGTGCCGTGGACCGAGAACGACGCCGGCAGCGGGCTCGTCCAGCCGAACGTGCGGGCCTCGGCTTCGAGCGTCTTGGGCTCGAGCTTCTGGAACGCGAGCTTGCCGAGGATCGCGTTGTTCGAGTGCGCGACGCCGTACGTCAGGGTCTCGCACCGCGAGTCGCGCTTGTCATCGCGCAGGTTGTGCTCGAGCACCGAGCGAATGCCGCCGTGGAAGCAGACCTTGTCGTCCGGACCGACGCCGGCTTTGACGAGCGCACTCGCGGTGACGAGCTTGAAGATCGACGCCGCCGGTGCCCAGACCTCGGTCGCGAGCCGCCGATCGATGGTGCCGTCGCGCGAGCCTTTGGGCTCGACCGTCCGGCGTCCTGCGAGCGCGAGGACGCGACCGTCGGGCGCCATCGCGACGATCGCGGCGCGCGGGGCGCGCGATTCGTCGAGCAGCTTCTCCGCGAGCTTCTGTAGCTCGGGATCGAGCGTGAGCACGGCACGCCGGCCATCCGCGAGCTGCGCGACGTACTCGTCGCCGTCGAGCGTGATCTTGTCGAGATCGATCACGGGTGCGGCGACGGGCTTCGGTGCCGCTCTGGGACGCTCGACCGCGCGGTCGGCGAGATTCGCGAACGTCGCGATCTCCTCGGCGGGTGCAACGAGCGGGGCGCCGTTGATCCGCGTCTGGGGGGTGGCGATCTCGGCCGAGCCGGCCGTGCCGAAGTAGATCGCGCCGGCGACGATCGCGCCCATACCCACGAGGAGGACGCGTCTTGCGGGGGCCCGTCGGGCCACGAACATGCGTCGCATCGACCTCGATGTAGCGCGCATCTGTGCGCGGGCACAAGAATCTTTCGGTGATTCTCGAACGCGGGGCGGTGGAGGATCGTGTAGGTTTCGATCGCTACGCGATCCAACCCTCCCGTCCGCCGGATCCTCGTGTGCCTCTCGGTGATGGTGCTCGTCGCGTGTCGTGGTGAGAAACGTCCGACCACACCACGCGAGATGCCGACCCCGTCGATCCAGGTCGGCGCGTGTGGCGAGCCGGGTCGCGACGGGGTGATGGGGCCGTCCCCGAAGGCGGAGCGCGCGGATCGTGATCTCAACGGCGATGGCGCGATCGAGAGCATCGTGGTCGACCGTGCGATGTGCACGCCGGAAGGCAATTGCTACTGGAACGTGTTCGTCGCTCCGCGGGCGGGATCGCAGGAGTGCTCGCGCTACGCCGGCACGTTCGCGGGCGCCGCGCTCGAGCCGCTCGGATCGAAGGGCGATGACAACATGAGTGACGTGCGTGGCTACTGGAACCTACACGGCGGGAGACTGCTGCTGCAGTCGTACCGATTCGCGCGTGGTGGGTACCAGATCGTCGACGCATTGCTGTGCAAACGGGGCGGTGACGACAAGCTCGAATGCATGGACGAAGAGCGCTGAAATGCGCGATTTCTGTTAGGATCATCATCGGGTGAGCGATACCGGGCGCAACAAGACCGTCGTCACCGCGATCTCGAAGATCAGCGATCGGCCGGTCGCCAAAGAGGCGTGCCTGGTGGTCATCTACGGGCTCGAGCTCGGCAAGAAGTTCAACCTGAACCGGCCGCAGATCATCATCGGCCGGTCCTCGAAAGCCGACATCCAGATCGATCAGGAAGCGGTCTCGCGGAACCACTGCAAGATCATCAACACCGGCAACGCGATCATGCTGCGCGACATGGGCTCGACCAACGGGACCTACGTCAACGACGAGATGATCGACGAGTACGTGTTGCGCGATGGCGACTTCATCAAGGTCGGTCGTTGCATCTTCAAGTTCCTGTCCGGCAACAACATCGAGAACGCCTATCACGAGGAGATCTATCGGCTCACCACGGTCGATGGCCTCACGCAGGTGTTCAACCGGCGGTACTTCGTCGAGACGCTGGAGCGCGAGATCGGGCGCGCGCTGCGATACCGGCGTGACCTGTCGCTGATCATGTTCGATATCGACCGCTTCAAGGGAGTGAACGACAGCTTCGGGCACCTCGCCGGCGACCACGTGCTCAAGCACCTCGCGTCGGTGATCAAGACGCGGATCCGCCGCGAGGATGTGCTCGCGCGGTACGGCGGCGAGGAGTTCGCGATCGTGCTGCCCGAGATCGACCACTACAACGCGATGCAGTTCGCGGAGAAGATCCGCAAGCTCGTCGAGGTGGCCGAGTTCAAGTTCGAGGATGCCGTGATCCCGGTGACCGTCTCGATCGGCGTCGCGAGCCTGCGCGGCGAGATCGAGGATGCGCTCGAGTTCGTCAAGCAAGCCGATACCCACCTGTTCGCGGCCAAAGAGAGTGGCCGCAACCGCGTGTGCGGTTAGGCCTTCCGATGGCGCTACGGGCACAATCGTCTCCTCCGGAGGCCACCGAGGCCGACAGCGCGCGCGAGCTTCGCGAGAAGAAGCGCGTCCTCGCGGCGCTCGTCGTCCACGATCTGCGTAGCCCGCTCGCGGCGATCCAGGGCTATCTCGAGCTGTTGCGCGAGGAGCTCCACGACGGCCCCGATGCGGGTCGCACGCGGGTGTTCGCGTACCTCGACGACGCGACCACGCTCGTCGGCAAGGCGCTCGGGCTCGTCGCCACGATCCTCGACGTCGACGAGCTCGAGGACGGCATCCTGCGCGCGCACCTGGGGCCGGTGAAGCTCTCCGAGCTCATCGAGCACGCGCGCTCCGGCAACCGCGCTCACTTCGAGGTGCGCCAGTTGAAGTTCGACGTCGAGTGCGATCCCGAGCTGATCGTGCGGCTCGACAAGGATCTGTTCGCACGGGTGATCGAGAACCTGCTCGACAACGCGACCCGGTACGCGCCGCGCGGTGGCCGCTGTGCCGTCACCGTCAGACGCGATTCGCAGGGCGTCGAAGTCGCGATCGGGAACAGCGGTCCGCCGGTCCCCGCCGCAGAGCGCGACACGATCTTTGGCCGGTACTTTCAGGTCGAGGCGCGGCGCGCGTCGGCACGTGCAAACCGGGGCCTCGGGCTGTATTTCTGCAAGCTCGCCGTCGAGGCCCATGGTGGCGTGATCCACGTCGAGCAACGCGGCGAGCTCGGCGCGGTGTTCGTCGTACGTGTTCCAGAGTAGCCGAGCATGGGCGTGGAGCCGTGAGACGATTCAACAGCTGGTTCATCGCTGCGGGCCTCATCCCTCTGAGCGGCCTCGCGCTGTATCTGCTCTGGCGGGCGACGCGGGACACCTGGGCGCCGCTCTGGCTGTCGTTCTTCATCGCGGCGATCGCGACGGTCCTGACGCTCGTCGCCGGCACCGGCCTCGCGCTGCTGCTGCGGTGGAGGCGGTTACCCGCACGCGACTTCGTCGATGCGGTGATCTCGGCGCCGCTCGTCCTGCCACCGACCGTGCTCGGCTATTATCTGCTCGTCGTCCTCGGCAACAACAGCGCACTCGGCCGTGCGTGGGAATCGATGTTCGGCCGGACGATCGTGTTCAACTTCGAGGGCGCGGTGATCGCCGCGGCCGTTGGCTCGATCCCGCTCGTCGTGCGTTCGGTGAGGATCGGCCTCGACTCGATCGATCCGACGCTGATCAACGCGGCGCGCACGCTCGGGGCAGGGCACGTCCGCGTGTTGTTCACGATCGTCCTGCCGCTCGCCGCACCCGGGATCGTGGCCGGCGCGATGATGGGCTTCGCGCGTGCCCTGGGCGACTACGGTGCGACGCAGATGGTCGCCGGGTCGCGGATCGACGGCACGCCGACCGCCTCGATCTACGTCATGGATCAGCTGCTCGCGAACCACGACGATCGAGTCTTCGCGATGTCAGTTGCGACGACGGTGCTGGGCGTGACGATGCTGTACTTCGCCAACAAGATGACCCGGCGGCTGCATATCTACCGTGCTTGATCCCTACCGCAACACGCCGGGCACCAAGGTGGCGCTCACCGCAGAGCTCCGGCTCGCGCGCGGCGAGTTCGTGCTCGAGGTCGACCTCACATGCCCGCCCGGCATCACGTGCGTGATGGGGCCGTCCGGCTCGGGCAAGAGCACGATCCTCGCGGTGCTCGCCGGGCTCGCCGTGCCGGATCACGGGCGGGTCGTCCTCGGCAACGAGATCTGGCTCGATCGCGAGAAGAAGATCTACGTGCCGACGCACCTGCGCCGCCTCGCGTACGTGTTCCAGGGCCTCGCGCTGTTCCCGCACATGTCCGCGATCCACAACGTCGAGTACGGGATGCCGCGGTCGATGCTCCGCAGCGAGCGTCACAAGCAGGCGAAGGTGCTCCTCGATCGGCTCGGCGTCGGCCACCTCGCGAAGCGACGACCGCGGACGTTCTCCGGCGGCGAGGCACAGCGCGTCGCCCTCGCACGTGCGATCGCACGGTCGCCGCAGCTGGTGCTCCTCGACGAGCCGTTTTCGGCACTCGATCGCGATCTTCGCGCCCAGCTCACGGCCCTGGTCCGCGAGCTCGTGGCCGAGCTCGGGATCCCGATGATCCATGTCACGCACTCGGTCGCCGAAGCACGGTTGCTCGCGGATCAGGTCGTACGCGTCGAGCGTGGCAAGGTCGTCGCGCGCGGCTCCGCGGCCGACGTCCTCGCGAACATCACCTCGCTCGAGGAATAGCGCCTCACGGCGGGCCCGCGGCGATGCACTCCGCCACGCCCGCGCGATCGGCTCGTTCGGCCAGCGCTCGTCGCGTCACGCATTCGGTCGACGTGCAGCGCGCGAGCACGCGGTCGTGCGGATAGTCGATGTCGATCTCGGCGCTGCGCAGCGCGTTGGTCCCGAGGATGCCGTCGACCTCCTGTTGATCGGGCCGGAGCTCGGTGCGTAGCGCCTGCAGTGTCGGATTGTCATCGGGGATCACGAGCACCTCGAGGCCCGCCGCGGGCGTGACCTCGACGATCGCGGGGATCGGGCAGAACGCGGCGCCCTCGCACGGACAGTCGTCGTCTTCGGGGGTGCAATCGCGATCGAGGAGGAAGTGGTGGGCGTAGACGTGCCGGCATGGCGCGCGCGGAGTCGAGCTCGAGCGTGCGACCAGCGCCATCCGATCGATCGTCGCGCTCCGGCCGGTGACCGGCCCCGATGGCAAGAACACGGTGCCTTCCGGTAGCTGGTCGAGCGGCGGGGCGGTCGCGCGCACCAGCCGGTACCGCGCGTACGCGGATTCGCCGAGCAGCGAGGTCCCGATGCCGGTCGAGATCAACATCAGCGCGTCGACCCCGCGCTCGCTCTGCGACAGCTCCGGGCTGGGGTCGGCGCCGAGGCAGGTCTGCATCGTCACGCGCCGGCCCGAGAACGCGAGCTCGGTTCCCGCGATCACGAGCGTGCCGCCGCCGCGGTAAGGCGAGGGGAACACGGCATCGCATGCCAGCCCGCGCTCCTGCTCGCCCCCTGCGATGTCGGCGAGCACGAACACCTGATCGTCGCCGAGCCGCAGCCGTACCGCATCGCCGGCGAGCGCGTCGGCACCGACGATCGCGTCGTAGGCGCGGGACGCCGTGCTCGGACCGACGAGGCACGTCGGATCGGACGGCGCGCCGGGTGGCGGATCGCACGGATGCAACGCGAGCACCCGCGCCTCCGAGAGCCGGGCGCGCGGCAGATCGAGCAGGCCGCCCGCACCGAGCCCGAGCACGGTCAGATCCGCGGTCGTCACCGACGGTGAGACCTCGAGCCCGGGATCGACGAGCGTGATCGGCGAGAGCACGTCGAGCACCGCGATCCGATCGGTCACCACACCGGGCTCGCGTAGCCCGACCACGACCGCCCCGCTCGTCGTCTCGACCCGGATCGGATACAGGTCGCCGGAGAAGTCGTTCGTGACGAAGCTATCGGTGAGCAGTGTGCAGCCTGCCAGCGATGTGGCAACCACGGCGATGGCGAGCTTCATGGCCCACTGATCGGCAGCTCGTGCACCACGGCGCGCCGTCCGTCGACCTCGACCGTGGCACCGGGCTCCCAGCAGGTGCGGTGGAGGTATGCGAGGGCGAGCGTGTGATCGCCATCCGCGACCGACGACGTCACTTTCCCCGCGTTGTCCTTCGCCGGATGCTTGATCGGCGCCTCCGCGGCGATCGGTGCCGCGCCGTCGATGACGAGCCCGCGCAGGGTCTTCGCCGCGTTGCCCTGCGAGTACACGCGGAACACCGGCTCCTGGCCGACGTAGCAACCCTTGCCGTAGTCGAGGAACCTGGTGAGGGGCGTCTCGAACGGAAAGTTATCCTCGCAGACGTCGGTGTTGTAGCGGAGGAACCCGGCGCGGATCCGCAGGCGCTCGACCGCATCGTCGGTCTCCGCGAGCGCGCTATCGCCCGCACCCTCGACGATCGGTGAGGTCCACACGCTCGCCTCGTCCCAGCGCTGGTGCGCCGGCCCGCTGATCGGCTCGAACACGACGTCGTCCATCACGGCATAGCGCTCGAGGATCGCCCGGGTCTTTTCGGCGAGCGTCGCCTCGCACGCCAGGACGAAGGCGTCACCGACACGGGTGATGTCGATCACCGAGACCACGCGGCCCTTCGGATTCAGGATCGCGCCCCAACCGTGCGCCCCGTCCGCGAGCTGCCCGACGTTCACCGTGGTCAGGCCCTGGAGAAACCGCACGCGATCGCCACCGCTCACGCGCAACCGCCCCCACGACGAACGATCGACGACAACGACGGTCATTGGTTAACCTTGGCCCCGGTCATTGAGATCTCCCCGCGGCACGCAGCCGCTCCGTGCGACGGCGCTCGGCCTCGGCGTGCCGCCGCCGGTCGGCGTCGCTCTCGAGCGAGAGCTTCTCGATCGACCTGGGCTTCCCGCCATCGTCGATCGCGACGAACGTCAGGTAGGCCTTCGTCACGTATCTCCGGGTCCGGCTCCGCATGTCCTCGGTCTCGACGCGACAGCCAACCTCCATCGAGGTCCGCGAGACACAGTTCACCTGCGCCTGCAGCACCACGATCTCGCCGACGTGCACCGGCGATAGAAAGTCGAGCCGGTCGATCGATGCCGTCAGCACCGGACCCCCCGCATGTCGCATCGCCGCGACCCCGGCGCACACGTCGATCCACTGCATCATCACGCCGCCGAACATCATGCCGGCCACACCGTTGGTGTGCATCGGCATCACGATCTGCGTCATCACGCAGCGGGTCTCAGCGGGCGTCATGTTGGTGCTTCGACCTGGTCGAAGCTCGCCAAGCTTACTTCTTCTTCGACGATACGGCCGGCTTCTTGGCAGCCTTGGCCGTTGCGATCTTGCGCTTGATGCGAGCCTTGAGCTTGGCCTGGCTCCGCTTGCGCTTCATCTTCGGCGTCTGACGATTATCTCCGCGTCCCATGGTGACTCCTTAGTGGGGCGGCATCTTGCGTGCCACGGGAGCGCCCGTCAACCCCGACGGCTAGAACTGCGTCCGTGCCGCGAAGCTAAGGTGCCAGCGGCCGCGCGGATCGTCGCCGAGGCGAGGGCGGAGGGGTACGGCACGTTCGAACGCGAACGAGCCGAACGGGGTGACGATGCGGACGAGGGCCATCCCGACGCTGGGGCGGATGTCCTCGACCGTGACCGTGGACCACTGGTTCGTGATGATGCCGGCGTCGGCGAACAGCGCCGTCGAGAGCAGCTTGTAGATGCGGAGCTGGGCGTCGACGCTGCCGAGCACGCGGATGTTGCCGCCGGCGGGGAGGATGCGGATCTGGGTGATGTTGTCGAGTGGCGGGACCCCGACCTGGACGATCTCGGTGGCGAGCCGGTCGTCGTTGTAGCCCCGCACCGTGGAGTCGCCCCCGCCGAAGAACCGCTCGACCTCGGGGAGCAACGCGGCGCCGCCGAGCGGGAACCCGTGGTCGTAGCGGAGGTCGGCACGTAGGACGAGGTTGGGGCCGACCGGCACGTAGCGCGAGCCGGCGACCGAGGCCTTGATGAAGGTGTCTTGACCGAACAGGTACGGGCTCGCGAACGAGACCTGGGTCTCGAACCGGAACCCGGACTCCGGCGCGAGCGGGGAGAGCGAGCCGCTGCGATCGATGCGCTGTTCCCATTCGAAGCTGAGCCCGACCGAGCCGGTGCGCGTCGTGATCGGGACCTGCGAGTCGTCGTCGTCGGCGCCGATCGGGCGAAGGGCATCGACGTTGCGCTCGCGGCTCCGGAAGTCGTAGTGCACGCCGAACGTGAGCGCGCGCGCGGGTCGCTTGCCGAGGCGCTGGCGGTCCCAGGTGCGCGAGAGCGCGACGGTGACACCGGTGGTGCGAAGCAGCCCGAACCGCGGCGTGTCCTGGCGGCGGTGAAAGCCGGTGAGCTCGGTCCCGAACTCGACGGGCGAGAACCGGCGCGAGAGATACTGAGGAATCCGGAGGATCGCCTCGGCGCTGAGCTGGCGGAGCTCGAGCGCTCGATCGATGAGCTCGCTGACATCGAAGCCGACCGTGCCGGCGAGATCGAGCGAGACGCCGATGCCGAACAGGTTCTTGAACCCGGGCAGGAGCTTGATGAACGCCCCGTTGAAGCTCGAGTAACCGCCCTCGACATCGATCTGTGCGAGGTAGTCGTAACGCTCGGTGATCTCGACGACGGCGTTGACCGAGCCCACACTCGTGGTCTTGAGATCGGGGGTGTGGATGATCACCGCGTCGAACAGCGACGTGTTGCGCAGGCGACGCGTGCTCTCGGCGAGCGCGTCGGTGGTGAGCGGCTGGCCCTCCTTGAGCTTGAGCTCGCCCATGATGATCGAGCCACGCGTGCGGAAGTTGCCGCGGATGACGATCTTGCCGACCTTGAGCTCCTGGACGTTCCTGAGCGTGTAGTGCGCCGCGATCTGGTGCGGACCGATCACCGACGGCTCGTACTTGACCTCGGCGCGCGGGCGGCCGCGCGAGAACAGCCGCTCCTTGAGTCGATCGCGCGTGTCGGTGGCATCGTCCTCGCGGAAGGCGAGGTAGTCGACCTGGGTGTTGGCGGCATGGCCGACGCAGCGATCGCGCGACGCCCGGTTCGCGAGTGGCTTGTGATGATAGAAGTCCGCGAGGTCGCGCAGTACCTGATCGCAGAGGGCGCGCTCCTCGTCGGTCGCGAGCAGGTCGCCCTTGTCGCCGAGCGCGACGTGGACCTCGGTCAGGCGGGTCAGGAAGCCCTCCTCGATCGTGAAGCGGATGAACAGCCCCGAGCCCCGGTCGGCGGCGAGCAAGGCGGCGGTGAGTGCGGCACTGCCGAGGGCGGAGGGATCCGTGCTCGCGTTGACGTGGATGCGAACGTCGCGATAGCCACTGCGCCGGTACAGGCTGACGAGGCGATCGACATCACCGGCGAGCAGCGCGGAGGTTGCCGCGGTTGTCGATCCGAGGATGCTCGTCGAGAGGCGCTGGGGCTTGGTTCCGACCGCGCCTGCGAGCACGTCGTTGTCGAGCGCGCGATTGCCGGAGAACACGACCGAGCGCACCGTGCGCGACTTGCCCTGATCGATCCGGTAGACGATGCGATCGAATCCCGCCTCGGGAAATGGCTCGCGCCTCCACGTGACGCGGGCATCGAAGTAGCCACGCGACTGGAGGTACGCCGCGATCGCGCGGGCCGAATCGTGCGCCTCGACGTCGTCGGCGCTCGCGGCCTTGTCGAAGGTGAGCTGCTTCTGGAGCGTCTCGGTCGAGGCCGAGATCTGGCCTTCGAACGCGACATCGATCCGGCGCCGCGGATCGATCGTGATCGTGAATTGCACGGTCTTGGTGCTTCGATCGATCGACATGCCGGGAGCGAAGTCGCTCCGCACGCGGACCGCCGGGAACCCGCGCGCCTGGAACAGCTCCACCACCTTCTGCACGTCGGCCTGGTGCTGCGCGCGCGTGAAGCGCTGCTTGCCGAAACACACGAATCGGATGACGCACTTGCGATGGTGGAACTTCTCGCGGATCTCCTTCGCGTCGACGGGCAGGCCTCCGGCTCCCGGGATCGCGATCTTGTCGATGTCGGTGACGTACTCCTTGCCGAGCCGCACCTCGACCTCGAGGTTGACCCCGACCCCGTCGACCGACGCGCGGATGGTCGCGACCGCCTCGAAGAAGCCCTCGTCGTGCAGGAACTCCTCGATCTTGCGTTTCTCCTCGTGGAGCAAGCAGGCACGCTCGTCGGGGGCCCACGGCAGGTACGCGCCGGGGCGCATTCGCATGCGGCGCCGGACCTCGTCCTTCAGCAGGGGGACGAACGGGACGTCGACCAACGATTGCTGGGTGTCGACCTCGACGCGGCGGACGATCGGCCTCGGCGCGAGGTGGAGGTGACCGTGCAGGCCGGTCGCGGTCTCGCGCGTGCCCAGCTTGATGACGTGGTAGCCGAACGCCATCGCGGCCTCGGAGATCTTCTCGCGTGCGTCATCGCTGAGCGCGCGGTAGCGGTCCAGCGTCGGGCCGAGCAGGGCGCGGACGGTTGCGACCGGTTCGAGCAGCTCACCCGTGATCTCGTAGTCGTTGAACCCGACGGGGATCACCTTGACGGCGGACTCCGTCGCCGAGTCGTCTGCGGCCGGCTTCCCCGGCTTGTCCTTCTGCTTCTTGCACGTGGTCGGATCGAACCGCGCCCCGCTGCTCGGAGCGTCGTTGTCGTCAGGCTGAGCCCATGCCGGAGTGCACGCGAGCAGGACGGCGAGCGAGCCAACGACCAGGCCGGGCGATCGAGAGTGACGCGTCACGGGATGAACAGGCGGTAGCGGTAGACGAGCTTGAGGTTCCAGTCCTCGATGTCTTGCTCGGCCGGATCGTTGAAGTTCTTGCTGAGGTAGCCGCCGTTGAACGTCCACCGGTACGGCGTCTTGAGCTCGGCACGCGTGTTGATCGTGCGGCCGCGAATCGTCTGCTCCGTCGTGCCGAGCACGTTCACGTTCTCGAGGACTCGCTTTTCGACGTGGAGCCCGATCGAGCCGAAGCTGACCTCGATGCGCAGCACGTCGAGACCGGTGATCTTCGTCAGCGAGTTCTCGAGCAGGTCCGAGACCCAGTCACCGGCGAGATCCTTCACGATCTGATCGGCGAAGCCCTGGCTCGGGTTGGTGGACGGATCGATGTTGGCCGCGTTCGCACCGAGCGCCTGGTCACCGAGCGAGCGTCGCAGCTGCTCGGGGTTGCGGCCGAGCAGCAGCAGCGACACGGTCTGCGACTTGTCGTAGCCGGTCGAGGTCTTGAGGTCCCACGTCAGGGCGTCGACCTTGCCCTTGATCGTCAGCGTGATCACGTGGTCCTGGCCCGTCAGGTCGCGATAATCGGCACCGGAGATCACGTCGAGCTCGGGGTTGCCGGCTCGATCGTCCGCGCTGAAGTTGATCGACCCGTGGGTGTCCGTGAACGCGGCGCGCGTTCCCGGCAACCGGAACCGGCCGCGGTCGACGCCGATCCTCCCCGAGAGCTCGGGGTCCCTTGGCGTTCCGGTCAGCGTGACCGTACCCGAGAGATCGATCGACGCGATGTTGCTCTTGACGCCGAACTTCCGCACACCGACGAGGAGCGCGAGGTTCGCGTTCCCGAGTGTCGGGTAGACGTCCCAGATCGGCGTCGTCGGCGGCGCGGTCGTGCCGAGCGAGCGCAGGCCCTCGGCGAAGTCGAAGTCCTGCTGGTACGTGCCATCGATGATCGTGATCGTGCCGCCGACGTCGAAGTCCGCCGTCTCGTTCGCCTTCTTGATCGAGACGTTGCTGGCCGAGAGCACGAGGTCGAGCTTGCCGGGGATCCGGAACGGAATGTCCTCCGCGTCGAGGCTCAGGTCGAGCAGCGTGAGCGCACCGTCGCGGAGCTCGGCCTGGCCATCGATGCCCGAGATCGTTCCATCGCCGTCGATCGTCGTCGTCACCTGGTTGACCTTGATCGTGTACGTGCGGCGATCGTTGGCCGTCACGGTGTCGATGTCGATCGAGCCATTCGTGATCGCGAGCTCGCGCCGGAGGCCGCGGGGGATCACGGTGATCGGTCGAGGTTGTTCGCCCGGCTCGCGGCAGTCACCGTCGCTTCGCGCACGATCATCCGGGTTCGACGGGCACAGCGGCGGAGGATCGAACACGAGCGTGCCCGCGATCGTCGGGCGGGGTCCCGTGCCGGTGAGCAGGAGGTCACCCTGGATGCGCGCGAGCCCGCTCGCCTGAGACACCAGGCTCGGCACGAGCACGAGCAACATCTTGCCGGCGACCTTGCCGTCGATCAGCACACCCCATGACACCGGGGTGATGCCGTCGAGCGCGATCGTGCCCTTGATGTTGAGCTCGCCGGCCTCGTCGCGCGCGGCACCTGCCACCTGCTTGCCCGCCTGGACGCCGGCCGCATCGCGATGCGGATCGCGGACGCGGACCTTGATGTTCGTGAAGCCAAGGCTCCCGTTCGCGAGCTTGATGAGGCCGCTCGGCGCGTCGAGGATCGTGTCGCCACCGACGGGGCGTGCCTGGATGTCCTTGAGCACGAGCGAGGCCTCGTACTTCGGCTGGCGGAACGAGCCGCTGATCGAGGCGGCGACATCGGCGGTGCCGGAGATCTCCGCGAACATCGTCTCGACGAGTGGCGCGATCGGCGCGAGGTCGAGCTTGCCGGTCGCTTCGATCGACATGTGCTGCGGCGTGACGTGACCCTTGAAGTCGATCACGCCGGCCGGCTTCGCGGACTGCGCGCCGATCTCCATCTTCGTCGTGCAGTCGATCCTGCCACCGGGGGCCTTCGGATCGCGGCACGCGAAGTCGATCGTCGACGGCGTCACTCGCAGCGACACCGCGGGGCGCTTCGTCCGATCCTGATCGACCGACCCGACCCGGAGCGGGGTGATGCGTCCGTCCGCCCCTCGATACATCATGGTCCCGACGAGCTCGGTGAGCTCGATCCACGCCTCGGGCTCGACGGGCTTCGCCGGCGCGAGCTCGGTGCGGACGGTGATCGTTCCCGAGACCCAGGCCTGGACCGGAAGCGGCAGGTTCAGCCGCTTCTGCAGATCCATGAGCACGTCGAGCTCGATCCTGCGGCCGCTGATCGCGAGCTCGACCGGAAATGGTGCCTTCGTACCGATCGTACCGGACAGCTGGAGACGTCCGGCAAGCGCGGTGCCCTTGATCGCGATGCCCGGCACCTTGCCGATCATTGCGGGCTCGACCGCGAGCTGCGCATCGCCGAGGAACGAACCGGCGACCCACGAGCGCAAGAGCTGGATCGCACCGTCGGCTTGCGGGGAGTCCGGCGGCCCCGACAGGTGCAACGTCATGGACGCCATCCCCCCCACCTGGTTCGAGCGCGAGCCGAGCAGCTGATCCAGGATCCCGACGGGGACGTCCGACAGCGCGATCGTGCCGCCCAGCTGTGAGGGAGTGCCGAGCCGGTTCTTGATTCCCGGGAGGCCGGCGATCGTCGCGTCGACCATGCCGCCTCCGTCGCGCGTGGCCGTGGCCACCGCGCAGAACCCGGCCTTCTTGCCCTGCTCGCACTGCTGGAGGTCGTCGCCGTCGAGGTAGCCGCTGCGCGGTCGGCAGATGCTGTCGTCCTTGCGATTGAGGCACATCGCGATGTTCGTGAAGCGGTCGCCGAGGATGCTCAGCTTGCCGGCGCGCGCATGGATCTTGGCGAGCGCCAGCCAGTCCATCGGCGTGCGCTTCGGATCGACACTGCCGGCGAGATCGACATCGACGGCATCGATCGTCCCCTTGATGACGCCCTTGAGGCCGCACAGCTTCGCGCCCTCGAGTCGCCGGCCTTCGATGTGAAGCTTCTCGATCTGGGTGAGCTTGCCGGTCTTCTTGTCGCCGACCCGGAGCCGCGCGTTGCCCTTGAGCGTGCCGCCGAGGCCCGAGGATGTGAGCTCGCGGATGTCGAACACCTCGGTGTCCGAGTTGTACTGCGAGTCGACGATCCGCACCTTGTCGAGGCACGGCACGCCGCCAAGATCGGTCGCGACGTTGACCGTCGGCTTCGAGATCGGTCCGTGGATGACGATCGTCCCGCCGCCGGCGCTCTTCACGAACGCCGGCATGTTGAACCGCTTCAGCCACACGTCGAGGTCCGGGAAGTTCCCGGTGATCTCGATGTTCATGCGGTCGTTCAGGATGTCGATCGCCGGGTCGATCTTGCCGTCGGTGCGATGCTTGCCACGGCGGACCACGGCGCGGCTGCGTCCGGCCTCGACGTGGACGTCCTGGACATCGATCGTGTCGAAGTCATCGTTGGTGAACAGCCGCCCGCGATGCACCCGGATCGCACGCTCCTTCGCGCTCGCACCCAGCGCGAGATCGAAGTCCTCGAGGGCGAATCCGACCTCGGCATCGCCGACGGCGCTGAGGCGCCCCTGCAAGTACTTGCCGATCGGCTTCATGCCGTCGGGCAGGAACCGCCCGACATCGATCGCCTTCACGATCTCGACGTGGGCGCGCGCGTTGTACGGCTTGAGCCCGAAGTTCGCCGACACCACGACCTCCCCGGGTTCCTTGCCGCCGCGGATCAGCGCCGTCGTCTTGTCGATCGAACCTTGCTCGTTGACCAGATCGATCGAGCCCTCGACCTCGGCGAGCGTGAGCCGGAGCGGATCTTCCGAGGCGCGCAGCGGGACGTCGAAGTCGAGGTTCTTGAGCGACAGCCCGATCTTCGGCGAGGCGACGAACGGGCCGGTCAGCGTGATCGTGCCGTCGAGGTTCTCGCCGCCGATCGTCGACTTGATGCACGACCGCACGGTCGGCCCCATGTTCTTGGTGTCGAGCGCGAGGTTCCACGAGCCGTCGTACGGTCGGTCCCAGTAGTTGAACAGCTCGCCGGTGATGTGGACCGCGGCGCCGAGCTTCGGATCGGGTCTGGGATCCGCCTCGGAGGGACACGGCAGCGTGCGCGCCTCGAGGTCGAGCTCGAGCGTGTTCGCGACGTAGTCCTTGCGCGGCCAATCGCCGGGGAGCTGCGCGAGCCGGTGGAGCTTGATGTCGGTGAGCCCGATCTCGTACTCGGCTTCGCGCACCTTCGGTGGGTAGACCTCGGGCGAAGCGGACGTGCCGACCGGGGAGGGCAGCCGGAACGCACTGCGTGGCCCCTCGTCCCACAGGCGGAGCTTGCCGCGCTGGGCGGTCACGTCGAGCCGGACGTAGAACTTCGCGACCAGTGGATCGATCGGATCCATGTAGAGATACGAGTCGTTCTTGGGGGTCGGCCCGGCATCGACGTCGATTCCCTCGAGCCGCGCCGTCGTCACGTAACCCATCTTGTCGTCCCGCATCGAGTACGGCGTCATGTGGATCGTGAGGTTCAGGTCCTTGATGTGGATGTCCCGCAGATCAAAGATCGGCGGTGGCTGATCCGCGTAGATGCCGGCGCGGAAGCCCGCCTTCATCCGCGGGTAGAACGCGGTGATGATGCTGACGATCGTGCGGTCGTACGCGTGGAGCGGGTAGGGCTCGCGGGCCTCCTCGAGCAGGGCCTCGCCGCCGTGCACCCACAGGTTCCGGAACACGAAGTCGTGGTTGCCGAACATCAGCGCGTGGATGTCGATCTCCGCCGTGATCCGATCGGTGCGGAGCAGGAGCTTGCGTGGCTTGCGCTTGGAATTCGGATCGGGATCCGGCCGATCATCGAGGGTGCAGTCCTCGTTGGGGTCCCCCTTACGAATTTCGTCGATGGCGCTGGCCCCGGTGTTGAGTGCGCAATCGTCCCACACCTTGACGTCGAGGACGGTGATCGGGATCCAGCCGCCTGTCAGAGCTTCTTTGAGACCGCTGGTCGGCCACTCGATCGAGCCGATCTCGATCCGTCCGCGCATGCGCTTGTTGAGCGTTGTCGAGATCTTGTCGCCGAGATCAGGCCCCTCGAGCTCGACGCGCAGCACGGCAAAGCCGGTGCCCAGGAGCAGCAGCACCGCCAAGCCGATGATCACAAGCCAACGGCGTCTGCGTCGAGGTGCGGACGTTCTCACCCGTGGGTCAGAACCTATCACGGCCATCGCTGACGAATCGGGAGGTGCGGTCATTCACACATCCCGCGCAGGGAACCCGCAGGCAACCAGTGTGGTCCGAGGATCGTCGACACTTTTGGGAATGTCCGAGCATTTCGTCGTGGTCATGCTCGAGACCGGCTCCTATACTGGTTCGTAAGGACCGAAAGCGAGGCAATCGAGATGTCTGATGATCAGCCCGGACTGCCCGAGACGATGCCACCTGCGGCGGAGACCATCAGTCCCGTCCTTCGTCGCGAGGCGTTGCTGCCGAACGAACGGAGTCGTGGGCTTGGAAC
>Ga0299915_10001145_pt1 | contig 19595 bp, 19 predicted proteins | sample RVTome_13_FD_200263 | JGI IMG/M metagenome (GOLD analysis project Ga0299915, IMG submission 200263) | Soil microbial communities from uranium-contaminated site in the Upper Colorado River Basin, Wyoming, United States - RVT92D227 (version 2) ... | reverse complement strand
CTTGCGACGAAATCCATCACGACACCATCTTACATAAGGGACCAGCTTAAAGGTGTCACTCAAAATGACTTGAAATTGCCAGTCCAATATATGGAAATAAGTAGACTGATCGAAGCTCTTTCCGAGATTGGTTTGCAGTGCATTGACGCAACTCAAAAAGAAGGAATATTTTCCTGGGAAAGCAGAGCATTCGTTTACTATAGTTTCACTGAGGCCGGAAATGAGATCTCAGGTCGTTACGTAAGCTGCATATTTTATGTCGGTGGGAAAGATGAGAAAAGGAAAGACCGACTAATCTCTGAGTTTACTGCAATTGTGAGAAATCTCTTTGGAATACTTCCTTCGCATGGTGAACCAGAATTGGAAATCAAAAATAAAAAAAAAGAACCCAAACAGATAATTTTTGATGTTGCTTTGTCTTTCGCAGGCGAACAAAGAGACTACGTTCGTCAAGTTGCTGAAAGACTGGAAGGCCAAGGAATAAAAGTCTTCTATGATGAATTTTTTGAATCACAATTGTGGGGGAGAAATCTTCCAAACTATCTTAAAGAGGTCTACTACTCGAAATCGGACTACTGCATAATGTTTATTTCGAAAGATTACACATCCAAAATGTGGCCAGCATATGAAGGAAAGTGCGCAAACGCAAGGGATTTGGAAATGTTCGGAGATTACATTCTGCCTGTTGTGTTTGAAGGGGCAAAAATGCCTGGCTTGGACCCTGGAAAGAAATACTTAAACGCTTCAAAATATACACCTCAACAAATAGCGGATATTTTCATAAAACGATTTGAAGAAGACCAACAAACAAAGTAATCTGATTTTCACAGGTTATTCGTATTACCAATGGCGTGCGCATACGATTGACAAGATTGTGAGTTTAAATGGGAAAGTGGAACATTAAACTTATTAACGATACTGTGAATGCATTATCCTTAAGGATTGAGCGTGCTTAATGCAAGAACCACAAAAGCATTAATCTGCTCGGAACCCACGAAAGAGTTTTTGCGGATCAAAAGTAGTTAGCGCGCTTGCTTGTTCTGAAAACGATTCTCCAGCAGAGAGCTTGTCAAGGAACTGCTTCACTTTTTCAACGTCTTCTTCTCGAAGCCAGACATGAGACTGTTTGTTTGTGCCATGTCTCTTGCTCAGAGCAGTTCCTCCAGACTTGACGTTGTGTTTCACGTTCTAGGAATGAAACACTTGTGGTTCACGTTGCAAAAACTCTGCGTATACACGTGTATGCACGATTCCAAGAAATAGTCCATGCTATTTCCAGAAAAGGAGCTTAATTCTCAAAGAAACGTTCCAAGAAATAGAGTGTAAAAAACCTCAAAAAAGCATAGCCTGTTCACGGGCTATTTTGGAATTCCAGAAAAAAATGGATTGTTACAAATTGTTACACATAAATTGTTACAAAAGCATGGACTTTCACGTTGTTGTCATAATAGCGCGCGATCTACGGGCGAAGCTGCCTCAGGAGCTTCTGTTTGGATAAGCTCAGGTTTTTTGCCCTGGCGCCTTTTTTTGAGTTCTAAGTTCTTCTTCTTCGATTCTATACCTTTCTTTCAAGGCATTGCCATACCAAGACCTATGCGACGCGTAATGAACTGTCAAAATTAGCCCGACCAGAAACATTATGATCCCTAAAATCGTGAATGAAAACCCCAAGAATCCGTAGGTAGAAGACCAAAGCTGGTTAATAGACAGAGGGGACAACTGAAGCTCCTCCATCGTTCCAATTGTTTGTAGTAACCCGCCAACCAAAAAAACAGAGCCAATAGCAGCTACTAAAAGACCCATAGACTCGTTGTGGCGCGACTCCTCAGCCTTTTCGTGCAAATAATAAGGGAAATCCGACACGTTAAATCACTTCAATCCATTATGAAATGAATTCGACACGTAAACTTTACGAATCACTGCTAAGTAGGAGAGATCTTAATCATCACTCTATGCCTGCTTCCTTTTTTGCGAGCACACGACGCGCGCGAGATGCAATTTAACCTGCATGCTCTGACCATACCACTAATAAATCTAATGTCCCACTTTCCATTCTAATGGCACACTCCTGCAAACTGTACCCTGAAAAAGCGCGCTCTCTCTTTGTGTGCTATTCGATTTTAATAACGAACTCGTCCAATACTATGATCAACTGGGTGCGTCTGTACGCGATGAGACGCGAGCTGAATGAAATCGAGTACTTGAACTGGTGTTTTGGCCAGCCTTATAACATAGTCATCTCCGTTAGGATTCGAGGCAACATACCGCCCGATCGCCTGCAGTCAGCTCTCGACAAGGCTCAGCAACGCCACCCTCTGCTAAAGGTCAACACGATCCTCAACGAGCAGGACATGCCGTGGTTCGTATCTGAAGGCGTTGGTGCCATCCCGTTGAAAGTTGTCGACCGTGCCGGTGAAGACCATGCGCTACGCATCACAGAGAAGGAACTCGCTACCCCGTTCGACATGAACAAGCCTCTAGAATCGCCACTCCCACTAATGCGCGTGACGTTGCTTCGTCCCCAGAACCCTGCAGCCGAGCCAGCAGACATTATCATCAGTGCGCAGCACACGATCAGTGATGGCATGTCCATGGTTTTCTTGGTGCGCGATCTACTGTATTTCATGACAAACCCGGAGCATCCAGTCACCGTTCTCGACGTCACGACGAGCATAGAAGACATTTTTCCTTTGAACGTTCGAAAACGCATCCCCAAGTCCACTCTCAAGTTCAAGGCTTCGCTTCTTTTTATGGAACTCTATCTAAGACTGAAGTTCCGCCGTGGCACTCAGAAACCGCGAACCTCTGCTCCATCTTCCAAGATTCACTCGTGGCAATTGACGGCAGACCAAACAGAAGATCTGCTTGCTCGCTGTAAGCAAGAGCGGGTCTCTGTGCAATCAGCGCTCTGCACTGCTTTTCTGACGACTTTCACCGCGGTCAACACTCCGGTAAACCTGCGCCCTCAATTGGCGCTCCCCGTCGGTGAAGCCTTCGGACTCTATGCTGGCGCGGCGGTCATAAAAATGAAGTATGATGCGAAAGCGGATTTCTGGGACAACGCGAGGAGGTTCCACGGAAAATTGCGAAAATCGTTGCAGGATCCGTTCTCGGTTTTCCGACTATTCTCTAAACTCGTGCCCTTCAAGGCAATGCAAGAGTATTTCAGGCTGTTTGCAGACCTGATAAGCGACCAGCATCCTTTCGCCATCACGAATCTGGGCTCCTTTGACAAGATAGGGGTTCGCTTCCAAGTTGAGGACCTACGAGTCGAATCCTTTTTTGGAGGCGTCTCCGAGATCATCGACGCGAGTGTGCTTACCGTCTACACTATTGACGAAGTTATGCACTTCCATTTCCATTACATGGAACATGTAATGAACACGTCAGAGGCCGAAGAACTCGTTAGCAAGGCCATGAATATGTTGATATCAGCGACGGAGAAACGAATAGAATAGACTGCTGAATCAGACCCCGCGCTTTATGCCCGCGTTAATTACAAACAGTCAGTTGTCCTCAAAAAATATTTGCTTTTTATCTTCAACAGCGCGCGCGCAATGTCAGCTGTAATTCTTTACGAATTCTCTGATTGCCTTGTAGTACTGCTCTTTTCCTACTATGAAGAGATCGCCATGATCAGCATTTGGTATGATTACAAGTCGTTTGTCCTTTGCAGCAGAGTTTTCATACAACTCTTTTCCTTCGTCAACTGGAATCAGACTGTCTTGCTCACCATGAATGATTAGGGTCGGCTTAGTGATTGACCGCAATTTTACTTTGTTGAGAAAAGTACTGTTATCTCTCCAGATTGGATGATCCAAAGGAACCATTGACGAAACATACTGCTTAAGATTGTTTGAGGGCCCACTTTCAACTATCAACCCTTGGAGATCATCCTGAAAGCTGTAAGCCAGTTCTATCGCTGAAAGACTTCCAAGTGAGCGACCCATAACAAAGAAGCTCTTTCTAAAACTGTAGCCCTCAACTATTTTCTTGAATCCTTCAAAGACTCGGTGAGAGTCCTGCATCATACTGGTTACTGTTGGTGTACCGTTGCTTAATCCATATCCACGATAACCGGCTACGAACAGGTTGATTCCAACATTATTGAACAGTGGTGCAAACAGATCCAAATCATCGACAATCGTAGCGTTACCGTGAAAGTAAAGCAAAGAAGGACAGTCCTTTCCTATTGTGTGATATCGACATCCAACCTTAATCCCTTTCTCGACTTCTATAAAATGATCCTTCGCATTGGGAGCAAGCGGTTTAATGTGACTTTTCCGAGGATAGAAGACTATTTGCAGTATTTCCGGCCGGTCTAGAAATGATAAATCAACACCTTCGTGAGTCATCTTGCTCCTTTGATTCTTTTGAAAATCTCTTATATTAATATTATAATGAGAACAAAACGCGCGCTAGAAATCTTAGAAAAGCTATTTTTCTGCCAACTTGGAAATCTGGAATTCTAGAAAACTCAAATTGCCTTACCTTGATTTGATGAATGAGTGAATGTGATAGTGGTTGAGCAGACATACCGTAGCAAAGAGGTTGAAGAGAGGTTAGTCGTTAGTGAGCTCGAAAAGCTCGCAAAACCGTCATTTGAAAGAAGTCTTAAATGTCGATCGATCTGCAGCTAAGAGATGGCGAGCGCGAGGTAAAGAAGAAAATGAGTAGCAGAAGAAAATCTTGGCAGGAAAAACTGAGAGACAAGAAGGGTCTGCCCAAAATACTGATGTTGGAAGAGAGGTTTCCCTGCTATAATGCCGTACATAAGATGGGTGCTGAAGCTGGCGATAAAGTAGTGCTTGTCAATCCCAGCGAGATTGTTGATGTAATGAAGAAGATTCCCAAAGGCAAGCTGATCACGATTGTTGAGATATGCAAGAAAATAGCCAAAAAACACAAGGTCAAAGCTTGTTGTTCCCTCACAACAGGGATTTTCATAATGACGGCGGCTAACGCAGCCGAAGAAGCTGCAAAAGAAGGCAAAGAATTGAACATTCCTTACTGGCGTACACTAAAAACAGGCGGATTCTTGAACGAGAAATACCCTGGTGGTGCAGAGGCCCACATAAGACTGTTAGAACGGGAAGGGTTCAAGATCATTCAAAAAGGAAGAAAATTCGTTGTTGACAATTATGAAAAACACTTGATTGACATGTAGAAAGCGCCCCATCGATCGATCTCAAAATGCTCCTGTGCCAACAAGCGCGCGCTTTTAATTGTTGTTTGTGTTAACTCTCGATTATGCCTCCCGAATCCGCATTTCCGCCAGAATTGATTGCTCCGTGTGGGCTAATTGTAGTCTCTGTCGGGCATATCTCCGGAAGAACAAAAAATGCTCTGGATGTCGAGGTAGTCCCAAAAACAAATCGAAAAGTTGCCTCAAATGTAAAATCAAGAACTGTAAAGAACTCAAGAAGGGAATAAAATTCTGTTTTTCATGTCCGACATATCCATGCACGAACTTGGAACACCTAGCTCTCCGATATCAAACTCGATATTCGATAAACCTCCATCAAAATCTCAAGAATATCAAAGACAATGGACTAGATAACTTTGTATTGGATGAATTAAAGAGATGGATTTGTCTAAAGTGCGGTGCTGTAATTTGCATGCATAAAGGATTCTGCTCTGCTTGTGAGGAAAAAAACTCTCAATAGAAAATAATACGATCGATCTCGATCTCATCGTGTGCACTCGCAGTGTACGTCAATTTTTCTTTTCATTTTCTCTTAGCGCGCGTGCTTAACGTCAATGCTAAATATGTTCTCTGGCTTACGTGTTAAGAGTCGGAGTCGAGGGATTAACATTATCTTGATCAGAGAGGCCACAGAGAGCGATAATCACACTCTTATCGAGCTTCAAAAGAAATCTCCGATGGGCACTAGCCTCGTTCTAGGAGTTGACGGCTCGCCCGACTATTTTGCGCGGTCGAGACCATTCAAAGACTGGCATGTTCTTGTAGCGACTGAGAATGACTCCATACTTGGCTCTTGTGCGTTTGCAGTCAACGAAACATTGATTGAAGGCAAACAGGTTAAAACTGCCTACGAATACGGCTTAATGGTTGACCCTCTTCATAGACGAAAAGGAGTCGCTGAAAAATTGCAGAGGCACATCGAACAAATTGCGGTGGGCAATGACGTCGACCTCTTGCACCTAGATATAATCGAAGACAACCTTCCATCAGTAAACTTAGCTTCCAAAATGGGATTTGAGAAAGCAAAAGACTGCACTACATTTTCTTTAATGCCTTACAAGAAACAGAAAACTGTCGACGACAAAGCAATAGGGGCAATGAATGAGACCGATATTGAAGCTGTGACAGACCTGATTAACGAGACATATAGCAACTACAACTTCTTTGCTCCCTTAAAATCCAAGGATTTCTTAGAGTCTCTCAAAAGGATACCACATTTTGACTTCCACAATATCCTTGTCCTTAGGCGCAATGACAAGATCGAAGCCGCTCTAGGATACTGGGACTACAACAAAGTGAGGAAATATATCGTGCAGAAACTCAACTGGAGACTGAAGGCGCAGTCATACCTGATAAGAGTGATTGGGGTATTCACTAAAATGCCCCACATCCCCAGACTCGGTGAAACCCTCCTAAGCTATAATCTAACAATCATGGGTTACAGGAACCCTGAAAGTCTAGCAGAATTGATCAGACACGTAGTCAACATTGCCTTGGAGAACAAGATCGACATGATTCATGTAACTGTAGACCCAACGAGCCCGATGGCTGCAATTCTTTCGCAGTTCGTACACACAAAAATGAAATTATACTTCTACATGAAGTCGCTCAGACAGGAAAGATTGCCTAATCTTGGACAGAGAAAGCTCTACATTGATGCTCTTGAAATGTAAGTAACTACTGAATTCGCCCTGCGCGCGCGTCTTGCGGAAAAGTTATAGCTTAACTGTCAGCACATCGATCGTCGGTCGAGATGACGATGATTGTGGAAGATGCTGTCAAGTTACTGCTTAGCCTTGTTCCATATCTGAATGCTGGCACGATGACTCTAATCATAGACCTCGCATTCGAAAGGCTTGGCTTCAAAATTGCAAAACGAGAGTTCAAGAGAAAGCCCCTAAGTAGCTTATTCCGGGGATTGTGCCTCGTTTTCATAAGCAGTGTTGTTGCACTAATCATACAAACAAGATTGTCGGGACTTGAGCCTTTCTTAATCTTCTTAATTCTGTTTGCTACATATCTAGCATTGACCCAAGTGTGAGCGCGCGCTCATCCGCTTGATTCTCTGAATTAATTCTAGAAAGGAAAAAATCTTAGAAATTCCAATTATTCTCCCCCGCTTAGAAATTTAGAATTTTGGAAAATCAAATTGCGTTACCTTGATTTATGATCGGGCGAATGTATAACGCGCGCTTCCCCTCACGGAAGTCGGGGTACGGCGCGTCTATTGCAGAAAAATCGCAAATAGGGAGCCGACTGGAAGCTTTTTTCTTCTTGGTTTTGCCTTCTTGATCGTAATTGTGCTGCCAGTGAGCCCTAACAAGTGAGCTAAGATGGATTCTTAGAATCTATATGAGAAATTCAGAAGTTTCTTATCTTTGCTAGAGACTTGATTGAATCGGACTTGTAATTGAATGTCTGCCTTTGAGAAAATAGGAAGTGACCGCCAGCTTCAAGACCACTGGCTGCGTAGACTGGTAGCTGGAATAGTTGACGACATAATCACTTGGGTAGTAGCTTGGGTAATTTTATCTTTCGTTGCCATCCCCGTATTGCTGCTGGGAGGAGCCGCCTGGTTCGGAGTATTTCCATTCTTGAGCGGAGTTCTATTCTTTCTATACGCCTCGTTTTTTGAATCTAGCCGTGGCTCAACGATAGGAATGCAGATAATGCATCTTAAAGTGACGACGATGGAAGGAAATGCGGCAGGTCTTAACAAATCAATGCTTCGAAACATCAGCAAAATCCATGTATTGTTGTGGGTAATAGACACGCTGATAGGTATGGCTACGGTAGGTGACCCGCGCCAGAAATACAGCGACAGATTCGCAGGAACAACCGTAACATCTACAATTGAAAAAGATTTGATTATAACAACCATAGTAGCCGATGTATCTCCGGAAACTCCCCCGATTAGCACTTAAGAGCAGAGAGTGTGCGTCGTTTTCTTAACCGATTTTCAGAGAACCTAATTCTTACGAACGCAGCCAAGCATTTTCGCAACGAGAACTTGCCCTTTTTTTCTGCAATCCTCTATTGTTGCTCTTTCTTTCCAACAGACTATTAAGTAGACAGTGGGCAGTCATGTTTCTTGGAGATCTGTTTGCATTGGAAGCCATGATGAAGCAGTTTATTAAGAACATGAGCAAAGAAGACAAGCAGAAAATGATGCAGGAATTCATGAACAGCATGACAGATGAAGAAAAAACAGAGATGATGCAACTGATGATGCCCATAATGATGAAAAACATGAAGCCGAGCATGATGATGCCTAGCATGGTGAAGAATTTTGATGAAAACGAATGCAAGAAAATGATGGCAGCCTGTCTAAAAGCTCTATGAATAGAGCGCGCGCGTATAGACTAATTCATTGTCAGCGTAGATTTCTCCGGTTCGCATGTCTTTTAGAAAATCCCAGTGGATAGACGACTAATTTTTTTCCGCGCGCACTAATAGTGATATCGTAATGGAGAGTCTTGAGAGAACAAAGAGGTTTGAAAGAGGTTGGCTTCGTTGAGCGCGAAGAGCTCGTTAAGAAGAATATATCCGAAAGCTTGTTTAGAGTAGCATATCGAGGGATTACGCGCGCTAATTTGGGATACAACTTTACCCAAGCGCGCACTTCCTCTTAGCTCTCCTGCCAAAAAAATCGGTTGAGAAGGATATTGCCTTTGAAAAACAAGAAACCGCAATTGAAAACGATTCTCCTTGACCTAGATGGAACGATTTTCGATATCGCGGAGAGGGATGCCTTCGCACGGTATCAGGCTCTGAATGACCTCGGTTATCATTTTACCTTGGATGATGTGAAAAAACATTACCGCCTTGGCAAAGGAACAATGGACTTGGTTAAGGAACTCGGAATAGAACTTGCTGAAAAAAAGGAAAGACAATACATACAGGCAAGCTTTGCACACTTTTCAGAAAGGCAGAATGCCTTGAACCTGACGAAAATTCATGCTGGCGTATACGATGCGCTCTCTGCTCTCTCGGAAGAATATAGACTAGTTCTCGTTACCTCCAGAAACGCTCTCTCCTCCACAGAGGAGGAACTGGAATGGTTCGGCATCAAAGCATTCTTCAAGCTGATCGTCACTAGAGAGGTTGCTGCAAAACACTACGACATGAAAGATTTACCTCTACTCCCTTTTCAAGAACAAAGAACGAAGCTGTATCAATGTGCGATTGACTTGACCGGAATAGACCCTGAGGAAATGTTGTGTGTGGGCGATGCAGTCGGAGAAATAGAACCAGCAAAAAAGCTAGGAATAATGGCGATTGGTGTTTTGACGGGGTTCAGCAGTAAAGAAGACATGGAAAAAGCATCAATCGCGACAGCTAAAGATCTCACTGAGGTTGTCAAAACTTTGCGCGCGCTGCGTTAGTCTTGAGAGAACTAAAAGGCTTGAGAGAGGTTGGCAGTCGTTGTGCACTAGGTGCACGTTGATGAGATGCTTTGCTACGATCTAGGAAGATCTGTCTCGCTTTCCAACTTTTGGATGAAATCTCTAATGTAGCTACAGCCTTCGCCCATCAATTTCTTTCCTTGAGGGAAGTTCATTGTCCTGTAGTACCATCTCAATCGCTCTGGCATGTCTTTTTTGAGTTCTGCCAAAGCCTGTTCTGGCAGCATCTTCTTGCTGCCATAGTGTAAGAGAAACGTGGTGATGCTTAGTGCGCCAACTTTGTCGATGGTGTCAGCGTCTTGCAGGATTTTTGCTTCGTCTGATCTTGGACTGAAAGCTAATGGTCCAGCGTGTACTCTGATTGAATGAACCACTTTCTGCACGAGATCATCAGGGTACCTATGTTTCTTAAGATACTCTTCCGCGACCTTGGCTCCTTCTTCAGCATGCTCTTTTCTCTCAGATGAAAATGCAGCGATGTCGTGCAGAATGGCTGACAATGCAACCACATCCAAGTCGACCTTCCTATTCTTCGCCAGCAGAAGAGAATTCTTTAAAACGAGTAAGGTGTGATCCATACGGTGTTCAGGAAGACCCCATGGATGCAAGTCAAGCGGGTTCTTGGCAGAAGTTTCTTTGAGAAATTGACGTGTGTACTCTATTGCATCAGCGTATTTTTTCAGATAATGCCTGTAGAGAAGCAGATACTTCACCATACTAGAGTCTCCAATGACCTAAAAGTACAGCACCCAATTAAGACCTTTCATGCAGATAGCGCGCGCCAAAAAAAAGAAAAAATGTCAGAATTTCTATTTCTTTCCCCTATTAGAAATTTAGAATTCAGAAACTAAACTGCGCGGGTTAATCGTAATAGTAGAACATTTTTTGGGGGTTTGGGGTTTGGCGTTCAAGAGGTTATGTTGGTTTCACAGCCACGGTTTCTTTGCGAAGGACTATGTAGGGTTGAGGCTTCTTTTTGATGTATATAACCAGCGCCACTAAGGCTACGATGACCGCAATAAGTACATACACTATGTTTCTTGTCATTGTTAGCTCTGTGTCTGGCGCGCCAATTGTGTTTCTTAAATCGTCGTTTTCAGCTTTCAGGGCGTAATAGGTCTGGTTCAGCGTTCTGTAGCTTCCTTCGAGCGAATCATAGTTAGTCTTTAATGCGTCATAGTCTGCCTTCTTGCTGAAATAGCTGGAGTTTAGCGATTCAAAGGTTGCTTGCAACGAGTTGTATTGATTGAGTAATAAGTTATACGTTAAGTTTAGTCCACTATACTGTGTAGAAAGAGCGTTGTAGGTTCCAAGTAGTGTCTCATAATCTGTCCGAAGGCTACTGTAGTTTACCAGCAACTCGTTATACCAGCTTAGCAATTCATTGTAAGTCATTGTTCTTACATGGGTTGTGTAAAAAGTGTAAGTCGAAGGTTCACTGGAAACCTTGTCGGTTAGGACATACATATAGCAGTATAAGGTCTCACTCGCATTTTGAGGCAACGTGAACTGCGTCTTCCTTACGAGAACCTCGCTCTGTTGCATGCTCAGCAAAAGCACCTGCTCTTTGTAGACTTGTTGCCAACTCGTGTTAACGAGGGCTTCCATGACGAGCGTAAAGTTCTGCAACACAAGTGAAGAGAGTGCAGTTATTGTCAAGTTGTGTGTTATGGTTTCTGTGGGATGAGCTTCTTCAGGAAACTCCAAATCAATAGCAACGCCCGCGCCTAGAAATGAAACGTTGCTGACCGCCAAAGCGCCTGCCTCATGAATAGGCCCAGACAAGAAATACAGTACGACAAGTAGGCTAACTATGGCTTTGACTCTCATAAGATTCTCAATACAACTTCCTGCAAAAGCGTATTTATAACTAGCGCGCGCGACCCTTGCTAAGCAGTGTCAATCACCAAACCCATGACGCAGAACCTCCCTCTCGCACTCTAGCGCGCGCTATTTTCTAATTTCTATTTTCTAATCATATGAAAATCTTAGAAATTCTACTTCTTCTCTTCACTTAGAAATTAGAATTTTAGAAAACTCAAATTACATTACCTTGATTTAATGATTGAGTGAACGAGTATAGTGGTTGAACAGTCGTATCGTAATGGAGAGGTTTCAAAGAACTAAGAGGTTAGAAAGAGATAGGCAGTGTGCACGAAGTGCGCGCAAGCATTTTATCTTACTTGAAATTATCTGAATTGGCGATGTTGAAATGGATGTTCTTTTTTTCGTCTGCATACTAGGCGTTATTGCTGTAATACCTATTCATTTCTTATCGGTTGAGCATCTGAGACTTGAAGAAAAATATGGAAAAAACAAGGGCAGAAGAATCGGGAAGATTTACAGTCTCATCTCAGGATGGGGTTTCTTCCTCTTTTGGGCTGGGCTTTGGTTTTCACCTCAACCCAGATTTGTTGTTCCGGCTTTCTCGAATTTAGTTATTGAGATTCCTTTTGCTAATTTCACCATCCCGGCTGTTCACTTGGTGATCTTCATTCCTTTCTTCATTATTGGTGCCTGGATTGGAATCGAAGGGGTGAAAGAAACTACCTTGAGAGTGGCTGAAACGCACAGGACAGACAAAATCATTACATCGGGGGTCTATTCTATCGTTAGGCATCCACAATATCTGAGCGGGTTATTGGCGCACGTAGGTATTTCCTTTCTAGTATCAGCCTCATATTCCATACTCGCCACTCCACTCATGGTTACACTTGTGTATCTTATCTCAAGAAAAGAAGAGACGGAGCTGGTCAGAGAATTTGGGAAAGAATATGAAAACTATAGGAAAAAAGTGTCAATGTTAATGCCGAAATATGGAAGGTCACAAAAAGCGCGCGTCTAATTGGTGTGAGAGTGACATGAAAATTAGTTACGTTCGTGGGCTGGAGGAAGATGGTGCCAAGTTTTGGTTGAGTAGAGTTGGTTAAGCGCGCGCGCTATCGCTCAGGACAACATTGGAAACTCGATCAGCAGTAAGGACCAAGGATACACCTTTGACTATCCCGTGGTGATTCCAGAGTTTCCAACGATCGCGCTTCTACCAATACTATTCACGGCAACGCTATTTGCAGCACTGGTCATCAGAAGAAAACGCATAACGTAATTTCACTGACAGCGAGTACACGTCAGTTTTAGCGCGCGCGCTATAATAAGAATATTTCAAAAGATAGTGGACTTACAACAATCGAATCAAAGATTCTCCGAAAATAATAAGAACTAAGAGGAAAACATTACTAATGATGCGTTATGAAAGAGCTAAAGTCTTTGGACTATAGACTTCTGTCGGAGCTTATTAAAAACAGCCGCAGAAGCGACAGGGAATTGGCTAAAGTCTTGCATGTTTCTCAACCCACAGTGACTAGGAGGAGAGCTCTTATTGAAAAGGAGTTAATTGACGGCTACACAACCATTCCGAGATGGGAAAAACTTGGGTATGAGCTATTCGCTATCACGTTCGTGAAGATTAAATCAGTTATCGCTTCGAAAGAAAGGTATGGTGAGACTCGGAAAAAGGGATTTGAATGGGTGGCGAAACAGCCTTGCATCATTATGTCTGGCGCATGTCGAGGTATGGGAGTTGATTCCTTTATGATTTCGATTCATAAGTCTTACAAGGATTACGACGAGTTCTTAGGGAACCACAGACTCGTGTGGGGAGAGTTTGTAGAAGATGTTCAGTCAATTCTCGTAAACCTTGGCGGAAAAGAGATTGTCAAACCCCTCGGCTTCAGGTGCCTATTCGAAGCAGAATAACGAGATGTCTCAAACAGTCATCGCACATGCATAATAACACATTCGAACAAGAATCCGTGGCATCAAACGTGTAACATTAAACTTCCCCTCGCCCCTGCCCTCAATGCTATTGAGGAATACCATATTTTCCTGTGTTTGGATCTCTGAAAATCGGCAGTTGTGGTGGATAGAAGGTGAATAGTACGAAAGCAAGTCCGAGCAGAACTAAGGCAATGAGAGAAACCCTGTTGAGATTTTCTGAGAGCTTTTTGTATGTCAGCAACTTGTAGCTTGATAGTTGCCCGATTATGACAGCAACGATAAAAGTGGAAATGTCTATGGCGAAAATGCTCTTTCCCGTTATTGCGGTATAAGAATAGAATACGATTGGAATAATGATCACCATCAGATAAACGCCAATTGTCTTGGCAAATGCAAAGTTATTGGCCGTTTTCTTCAATAGAGCGTATTCGATGAGCATGAACAACAAAGCTGGCCAAAACGCCAATTTCAAATGCTCCCACACACTCTCGTTGACAGCTGAGAATACGCCGACGATTGGCTGATTGCCAGACCATTCGAAAGTGAAGTGAAGAACACTTCCAAGAAGGATAATGAAAACCATTCCAATCAATTCATAAATGAAAACTGATTTCCTCTCGGGTCCACTCACGCCAATCACACAATCTACGTTCAATCAAAGTGAATATAAGTCTTGAAAGAACTAAGAGGCTCCACGCGCGCTAATGCAAAGAACTTAAATGGATTTCGCGTTCAAGAATAGAATGTGGTCGAATATGAAACGCGACGACGTTCTGGTCTCTATTACTGCCAGCAAAAACAAAGGTGAAATTGTGTACAAAGTTGAGAGCTCCAGCGATCTAACCAACGAGGAATTTGAGTATTATCTTGGGGAAATAATCAACGGCATATGTGGATGGAAGCACAGTATTTGCGAAGAGAACATCCGAAGTTACAAAGGGGTCCTAAAGCAAAAGAAAAAATAGTCTCATGTTCGGTCATCACGTTCTGGCAGTTAAGCATTCAGGTCTTGTCTAATTATCGCGCGCGCAAGAGGGCGGGTATGCACTAGGTGCACGTCAATCTTTCTTTCTATTTTTTCTTATTTAATCTTCATTATAAGAAATTCTCAAAAGATAGTGGACTTGCAGAATTCAGCTAAAGATTCTTCACTATTAGCGCGCGCTGGTTTTAAATGTGGTTGATATGATAGAATGCTGTATGGAAGGGTGAATAATTGTGAAGAAGAATACGGTTTATTTTGAGAAGACTGGTCCAGCTAATATGGACGAAACCATTAAGACTGCTTATGAAAGAGCTGTAGAGTTAGGCATAAAGGATATTGTCGTAGCCTCTACTCATGGCAAGACAGCTGTTAAAGCTGCCCAAGTTTTCAATCCAGCAAAATTCAACCTCGTCGCAGTGACAATAAATGAAAGCTACAAGAGCGAAGGCTGGGCAATGACTAGAGAGGAAAGAGAGAAACTGCTTGCTAAGAAGATTAAGGTTTTCACTGGAACACATGCGTTTGGTGACGACGTGGGTTCTGCTTTCACGGAAAAATTCGGCGGAAAAACCTTCAACGAAATCGTAGCCCAAACGCTATACAGGTTTTCTCAGGGAATGAAAGTATGCGCCGAAATAATTTTGATGGCGGCTGACGCCGGACTAATCCCAGTTGACAAGGAAGTCATAGCCATCGCAGGAACAGGAAGCGGAGCAGACACAGCCATAGTGGCAAGATCAGCTTATCCAAGGAAATTCCTAGATTTCAAAATCCTCGAAATAATCGCCAAACCCAGACAAGGATAAAGGAAGATAATCAATAAGTCATAGCGCGCGCGTCGTGTGGTCGAAGAGCACGTTGAGAATCTGCTCAATCACTAACGACTTGTTGTCTGGCCATAAGCGGTTTTCAGAAAGACCAAAAGAGTCTTTAGCTGAGGGAACTTCAAGAAGATTGGGGATTTTATGCGGAAGGAGTTAGCATTGTCAATCGTTTTGATTATTGGTCTTGTGAGTATCTCGGCACTGTCTTGTTATGTTCAGCCTGTGAAAGCGTTGTATCCATTAGACGGTGAGATTGACATCAATGCAGACGGAAGCATAACTCCGTCAGATGCACCAATCGATAATGTCAACAATACTTTCTACACGTTGACTGACGACATCAACGTTACAGCACACTATGGATATGACTGCGCCGCAATACGCATCAAGAGAGGCAACATCATATTCAATGGAAACGGGCATACCCTAACGGGTCACGGATGTAACTGCTTCGTCGTAGGGGTTGGTAACGTCACGATAGAGAACTCGACAGCGATGGGATTTGACATCTGCCTATATCTCGCTTCTTACAACAACACTATCAGATGGAACACTTTTTCTGGTAGCGGGATCAATTCAAACGTGAGGTTGCAAGGGTGTGGCAACAATACCTTCGAAGGAAATATCATAATAAATGGTGGCTGGGGAGTAGAAATGGGTTATGAAGGGCCAGACAACACTTTCATTGGGAACTATATAGCAAATAACACGGGTTGGACAATTGGCTGGCATTTAGGCGGTGGCGGCGCGCACTTTTATCACAACGTCATTGGCGGTTCGATAGCCGCAATGTATGAGCCAGCCTGCACTTGGGACAATGGTTACCCGTCAGGCGGCAACTATTGGATTGGCTACGTCAGCGCAGACAAGTTTAGCGGACCTTATCAAAACATCACTGGAAGCGATGGGATAGGAGACACCCCGAAAGCCCTCGACGGCAACGATATCGACCATTATCCGTTTTTGATGTTAAACATATGCAACGTTTCTCAGACCCCGACTAGGGATAATGTGCTTTCCACCGACCTGGTCAAAGTCAACGCTACGGTCACTCATTACTTCCCGTTGGAACAGGTGGTTCTAAACTGCACTTGCACTAACAGCAGCGCAACATGGACGAGTTCTGTCAACATGACTAATCTTGAAAAAGACATCTGGAATGGCATTATTCCTTCACTTCCAGTCGGCACAAACGTAACATATGCAATAATAGCTCAGGACAATGCAGGAAACTCTATCAGCAGCAAGGACCAAGATTACACTTTCGACTATCCCGTAGTGATTCCAGAATTCGCCACAATCGCGCTTCTTCCAATATTGTTCGTGGCAACACTGTGCGCAGCACTGGTGTTCAGAAGAAAACACATAACATGATTTCACTAGTCGCGTACGCACGTCAATTTTTCTTTTCGTTTTTTCTTGTTTAATTCTCAATAATAAGTTTTCAAAAGATAGTGGACTTGTGGGTGTTTCATGGTCATATTCGAGTGTGCGTATCTATTTGGACCTTCTTCACCCACTGGGAAAAGTGATATAAATGGATGGAGCAGAGTGGGATGGGGTTGGAAATGAGGAAAATCGCGTTTGTATTTGCAGTATTTGTCTCTATAATATTGGTTGTTCCATGTTTTACATATTCTCTGCCACCTGCCACAGATGGACTTGTAGGGTGCTGGAGATTTGAGGAAGGAAGCGGGATCACAGCAATGGACAGTAGCAGCATAGGAAATCATGGGTTGATAGTAAATACAACATACTCAACAGACACTCCTCTACGAGCACTCTCTACATTCGCCCTAAGATTCAATAGTACATGGGGCAACGCATATTCCTACATAACAATTCCAGACAATTCAAGTTTGAGACCGAGTTCGGGTCTGACTCTGGCAGCTTGGGTGAAGGCAGGCACCTATGAGGGACGCATGCATACTGTTATCAGCAAACAATATGGCGACTCAACTGCTGATTCGTTTGTGCTATGGTATCATGACGACGGAAACTTGTGGTTTGACGTCGGTGGCGTAGGCCACATTACGATTGTGCAACCGCCAGCAAATGAATGGCATCACATAGTGGCAACATACAATGGGTCATTCATGCGATTATACCTGGATGGTGTTGAAAAGGTCAGTAACGCGGCTACAGGATCGATTCCGTACGATAACAACCCCGTTCTCATAGGCGCAGACAGCAACCAAGCAGATCACACGCCAGATGCAGGCTGGAATGGCACCATTGATGACGTCTTGGTCTATAACAGAGCATTGAGCCAAGCAGAAGTAGCAATCTTAGCAGGCTCCTCAAAACTGTATGGGATCATAGGTAATCATCTGGTCACGATTGATCAAAACACTGGAAGCGCTACAGAGGTTGGATTGATCAACGCCACAATTAACGCTAATGTGTTTATGGGGTTGACGTATGACCCCTATGCAGACGCGCTTTACAGCGTTGCAAATGCAACCACAGATCCAAAACTAATCGTAATCGACCGAATTACTGCCGAAGCGACGCTTGTTGGACCAATAGATTTGGCAGGTCATGACCAGGATTTTCTGACGTTTGTTGAGGCACTTGCCTTCAACGCTGCTGACAGCACTCTCTATGGAAGTGCCGCATCTGCGCCTTCCCTCAGCAACTTGCTAATAAAAATAGATCCTGCGACTGGCAACGCTACCCAGATAGCCTCGATCACAGGAACAACAGAGAATGACGGCGACACATTGGTTTTCATCAATGGAACGCTCTATTTGGCGGACTCGTCACCAGGCGGCGTCCTGTTCACTGTCGACCTAAGCACAGGAGCCGCGACCTCTATAGGGAATATCGGTTTCAATCACGTGAAATTAGCGTACAATTCCGAAACACAGAGGCTTTTTGGCGCAGCTTCACTCGACCGGCTTTTTGTCCAGATTTCGCCCGCAACTGGTCAAGGCACTCTAGTAGGCTCAACCCACACACTAGAAGAATTCGAAGGAGCGTATATGCATGCAATGGCTGTGGTGTTTGACAGATGCCCACCTGACATCGACATACCCACTCAGGATCCATCTGCAGATGACGTGCAACCTTACCAAAACGTTACGATTTCAGTAAACGTTACCGACAACTTAAGCGGAGTCAAGAATGTCACTTTGACCTACTCGTTAGACAATGGCACAACCTGGGAGACCCCTGAATCTATGAACCTTAACACTACTGGCAATCTCTACGAAGGCACCATACCTGGTCAGCCAATAGGCACAGAAGTAAGATTCAAGATAGTGGCATTCGACAATGCTGAAAATATCGTTACAAAAGATGGGACGTCACTAGACTACACATATATCGTGGTTCCGGAGTTTCCGACAGCCCTTGTTTTGCCAATGTTCATGACAGCAACACTACTAGCAATCATAGTCTATAGAAGAAAGCATACCGTCTGATCTGCTTCTTTCTCATTTGAGCCTGAAACACCAGATTTATAACAAAGAACTTCCCTTCGCATCCGCCCGGGTGCAACCGCAAATGTCAAACAAACACAATCTCGTCTTGTATGTTGATCAAGAACTGGTTGAAAAGTCGCACAATCTTGGCTTCAATCTAAGTAAAACGTTTGAAAACCACTTAAAACATTTGATAACACAGTTTTCAGCGGTCAATTCAATGAACAACTATGATTCAACAAATAAAAACTGTAAATGGTGGGCCGAGCCGGACTTGAACCGGCGACCTTTGGCTCGTAAAGCCAATGTCCTAACCAAGCTAGACGACCGGCCCCCTAAACTAGCATACCTTTTCCTTGTTTTTCTCTGTTTTATTTACTTTCTCTTCCGGTATATGGCTACTTGGTCTTTTTCATTGTAGCGGATGAATCCAAAGCCTGCTTCGACTAATTTGTTTTCCTCTTCCAGGTTGGTTGCGTGGGCTACGTGCCATTCGTCACTCTCAAAGTCCAAAAGCTGGGTGTAGAAGTCGAGAAGCTCCTGCAATTCTGAGTCCTACAAAGCTTCGAATTTAACCATCAAGATCTCGCAAGTGAAAGAAGAGCTCTAGAAAAGCTTCAGACCCTGGACGGCCAGAGTATCAAAAGAATCAAAGAAGCTTTCGTGAAACACGATCATCCAAGGTTCATGAAGGCCTTCAGCTACCACCTGCCTTTTGGAGCAAAAAAGGCCTACCGAGAGCAAATGGAGCACTTGACCATAGAAAAGCTTGCCCATCTCGTCAAGATCTGTGGTTTCTTAATGCAGACAAAAGTCTATTTCTTCTGGAAAAGCGAGGAATGATATGCACGAGTATTCCACTACGCGCGGTCTTTCTGTTGGTAAGGCTTGGATTGAAGACTAACCCACAGTCTATAGAGCAATCTTCTAGAGGCTAGTTACATTAGCGCGCTCTCAGACTAGTATCACAAA
>Ga0299915_10001144_pt1 | contig 19625 bp, 17 predicted proteins | sample RVTome_13_FD_200263 | JGI IMG/M metagenome (GOLD analysis project Ga0299915, IMG submission 200263) | Soil microbial communities from uranium-contaminated site in the Upper Colorado River Basin, Wyoming, United States - RVT92D227 (version 2) ... | reverse complement strand
CTCATGGTAGCTAATGAATTAGGTATTCTCCCTACGCGAAATTTCAGCGCTGGCCAGTTTGAAAAAGCAGAAGAGATAGCTGGAGAGCGGGTTGCAGAGGTGATTGCAGCCCGAGTAGGGGAAGGTCGCTCAGGAACACCCTGTTTGAGAGGCTGCGTCATTTCATGTTCGAATATCTTTCCAGACCCTTCGGGAAACAAGACTGTGGCCTCGATTCAGTATGAGAATATCGCGCTTCTTGGACCCAATTGTGGCATTGGAGATCTCGATGATATCGCAGAGCTAAACAATCTGTGTAACCAGGTAGGAGTCGATACGATTGAGACAGGCGCTGCCATTGGTGTTGCCATGGAGGCCGGGATTATTCCCTTTGGGGATGCGGAAGGCGCAAAGGATCTCATCCGTCAGATCGGCCAGGGAACCTATCTCGGACGCATCCTCGGGAATGGAGTTGTGGTTACGGGAAAGGTCCTTGGAATAAGACGGGTGCCTGCTATCAAGGGCCAGGCGATTCCAGGCTACGATCCCCGTGCATTAAAAGGAAACGGTGTGACCTATTTCACTTCCCCCATGGGAGCAGACCACACTGCAGGAAATGCCTTTGAAACTGCGAAGAGCATCAATCCAATTGGCAAAGAGAACCAGGTTGAAACTTCGAGGAGGCTTCAGATCAGGGCTGCCATCCTCGATACAATGGGTCTCTGTCTCTTCACCCGACCCCCCTTTGTTAAAAAGCCTGAGCTCTTTTCGATGTTTTTAAGAGGGCGATATGGCTGGGACCTTACCTATGAGGATGTCCAAAAAATCGGAATCGATGTTCTGGGAAGCGAAAGAGAATTTAACCGGCGCGCCGGGGTTTCGGAGGAGTTTTATGATATCCCGGAATTCATGAGAGAAGAACCGCTGCCCCCAAGGAATTCTGTCTTCGACATTTCCATGGAGGAGATGGAGCAAATCTGGGACGTAAAGATCCCAAAGGATGTTTTTTAACAGAGGCAGAGAACATAAGTTCGGAGTGGTGAGTTCGGAGTTCGGAGAAAATACCTCTATCCAGGTAATGTAGGAGACGATGATGTCAGAACTTAAGGTTGTCAACATAAAAAATGTAAAAGGGGAGCGGCGAGACCCTCCCAGAATGTCATGGATTCTGGTCTCTGAGAAGACAGTGGGATCACAGAATCTCGCCATGGGCGTTAATGAGACCTATCCAGGGGGAATGGTGCCGGAGCACAAGCATGACAACGAAGAAGAGGTCATGTTCTTTGTTTCGGGACGAGGAGTATTTGTGACCGAAGGCAGGGAGATCCCTCTTGAGCCAGGCGTATGCATCTACAATCCGCCTGGGAAGCTTCACAAGATCATTAACACAGGGGATGAGGTTCTGAAATTTGTCTGGATTTATTCTCCCCAGTTGCCGAGCCACCGAAAATAATGGCGTCAGGCGTAAGGCGGAAGGCGTGGGGGGAAACATTAAAGAAGCAGTTCCTTAACACCTTACGACTCGCGCCTTACGATTCACGAGCCACGAGGAAAGGAGGGAGTAATATGGGAAAATGGAAGTTACCACCGGATGGTGGACACATGGACAAGGCGAGTAAGATCTATTTTCAGACGATGACCAAGAAGGATGTGGAGGAACGTCTCAAGAAGAATGATATCCTTCTCATCCCAATTGGCTCGACAGAGAACCATGGAGCCGCAGGGCCTTACGGGGAAGATACCTTCATCGTGACCCGGATGGCGGAGCTGATTGCGAAAGAGACAGGATGTACCGTGGCCCTTCCCGTCAGTTATGGCTCGCACCCTGCTTATCATTTAGGGCAGCTCGGGGACGTGATCATCCCCGACGACGTGTTATCGGCCTATCTCAGGGCTGTGATAGCGGGTTTCTGGAACACCGGGTTTCGCAAGCAAATACTCTTTAGCCTTCACGGGCAGGAATATCTTGTGCCCTCTGCGATCAACGAGTTTGCGAAGAAGTATCAAGTTCCAGCGGTGCTCATCTATCTGGATGTGCCGAGGATCATGGCGACCGCGTTGATGGACAAGGCCCATGGCGGTCCCTATGAGACCCCTTTTGGCCATGCGGATGAGGCAGAGACCTCCATGTCCATGCTCCTGTTCCCTGAAATGGTCCAACTGGAGAATGCGGAGGATACAAAGAGCGAGGGATTTCTTCCAGCCGGGCATGTGGATAAGGGGGGAGACATTTATGGTTATCCGATTCCCGGGCATTGCCAGTGGGGCACCCGGGGGATCGAGTGCGTGACCCATCCGGAGGGGGTGATCGGCAAGGCAACTCTTGCCGATCCGAAAAAAGCGTATAAGACCATCGAGGTTTTTCTCGACTATGTCGTCAAGCTCCACAATGATATTCTCGCCAAATTCCCTCCGGGCGTGTTGCCTCCGATTGAGATGATGACGAGCAGGAGTAAAGAGGAAATGGAGGCCGTTATCAAAGGTCCCGGCCAGAAGGGCGGAAGGCATATTTATACCTTAGGCTTCCCGCCCTGATGACAATGTGCAGAGCATGGAGCATAGCGCATAGTGTCAAAAACATTGACAGTATCCAGGGGAATAGCCAGAAACTACTATAAAAAATGGGATGGGGTTCATCCTTATGGGAGCAAAAATAGAATCCCCTCTCCCCTGGTGGGAGAGGGTTAGGGTTAGGGGGTAACTTCTATGAAAGCGATTGTAAAGGTGAAGGAAGATGCCGGTGCGATGGAGGTCAGAGAGATTCCCCAGCCAAAGCCTGGCACGGGTGAAGTGCTGGTCAAGATAAAGGCCGCAGGGATTTGTTACAGCGACGTGATGATTCTCACGAATAAGTACAAGGGACGCGTGCCTGTGCCCATCCCGATGATCATGGGTCATGAAGGAGCAGGAGTGGTGGCCGAGGTGGGTGAGGGGGTTGGCCACGTTAAGCCCGGAGACAAAGTGGGACTCAATCCCCTATGGGGTTGCAACCAGTGCCAGAACTGTCTGAACGGGTATCCGAACATGTGCATGAACTGGAGACATCTGGGCATCACCTGTGACGGAACGTTTGCAGAATACCGCGTGGTCCCGGCTTTTGTTGCCTACAAATTGCCGGACAGCATTTCTATGATCGATGCCGCCTTCCTCGAACCCATCAGCCTGACAGTTCGTACTCTCGATCATATCAAGCCGAGGTTAGGAGATACGGTGGCCATTATCGGTCCTGGATCAATTGGCATGTTTCACCTTCAGGCATTTAAGTCAGCTGGTGCCTCGTTTGTCATTGTGATTGGTCTTGATCAGGATGTGAAGCGGTTTGAGATTGCAAAGAGGCTCGGGGCTGATCATATCATCAATGGCAGCAAAGAAAATGTAGAGATGCGCGTTAGGGAGATCACGAATGGGATGGGCGCTGATATCGTTGTGGAGACAGCCAATCATCCTTCAACAGTTCCCCTTGCCATCAACCTGGCAGCAGCCAGAGGCCGGGTTGTTCTGTTCGGTCTTTATCCTGAAGCCAGCCTGAGCCCTCTGACTTTATTGAGGAGTGGATTAACAGTCATGGGAGATGTGGCCGTGCTCCCGGGCCAGTTTCTCAGGGCCATTCGTTGGATAGAATATAAAAAGGTATTGGCAGAACCCATGGTGAGCCGCAGGTTTCGATTAGATCAAGCCAAGGAGGCCTTTGAGGCCCTTTCTCAGGGAGATACCGTAAAGGTGCTGTTTGAGATGTAGAATCAAAATCAAAGAAAGGAGGAAGGAACATGGTAAAGAGGAAAATGTTATTGGGAACCGCAGTGGGGTTATTTTGTCTAACTTTTATTGTTGGTTTGGCTCTGGCTGCACCCGTCGAGATCAAGTTTGGTCACGTGGATTCTCCGGACGTATGCATTTCCAAGAAGGGTGCGGCTGGGGCGGCGTTTAAGAATCTCGTCGAAGCCGAAACGATAGGTGCTGTGGATGTGAAAGTGTTTCCTGCGGGCCAACTGGGTAATGAAAGAGAGCTGATCGAGGGTACAAAGATTGGAACGATTCAGATGAGCATGGTTTCTGCTGCCATTGCAGGGTTTTACAAAGAGGCTCAGGTGTTAGATATTCCTTATCTCTTTTCTTCTGCTCCTGTTGCTTGGAAGGTTATGGATGGCTGGTTTGGAAAAGAGATGGCGGCGGATTGTCTGAAGAAGACCGGAATGCGGGTTTTAGCTTACGGAGAGACGGGGTTCAGAAACTTCACGAACTCGTCCCGCCCAATCAAATCCCCTGCAGATATGAAAGGGCTCAAAATAAGGGTGATGGAAGCCCCGGTCTATGTCAATATGGTAAAGGCCCTTGGTGCCGCTCCTACCCCAATTGCCTGGACGGAAACGTACACCGCCCTGCAGCAGAAGGTCGTTGACGGACAGGAGAATCCTGTATCGGTCATCATGATGGTCAAGTTCTATGAAGTCCAGAAATATCTGACCCTGGATGGTCATTCTTATGGAGTCGATTTCATCCTGATCAATGATAAATTCTACCAGACTTTACCGAAGGAGATCCAGCAGATCGTCAAGGCTTCAGCTATTAATGCAGGATGGGTTGGTCGAGGTGTTCAACAACTCAATTCTGCCATCGGGGTGGCCGATTTGAAAGCAAAGGGGATGGAGGTCTATTCGCCTAATCCAAAGGAACGGGCAATGTTCAGGGAGGCTGCCCAGAAACCTGTTATTGAATATATTGAGAAACAGATTGGAAAGGCTTGGATCGATAAGTTGATGAAGGCAGTCAAAGAGGCCGAGGCCGAATTGGCTAAGTGATCGTGATAGTCCCGCCATTCCTCCTCTGTGAATGGGGAGTGGCGGGATGACCATTTGGAGCGCCATAAGTTCTAATCAGGAAGTTTCAAGAGGAGGATAAAATGCCTTCCTTTCGAAAGCTTGTGGGAAAATTCGTAGATTGGTTTGCTGCTCTTTCAGTCGTTGTAATGACATTACTTGTATTTTTTCAGGTAACCAATCGGTATATCATTGGATGGACCGTTCCGTGGACCGAAGAAGTGTCCCGTATTCTCTTTGTATGGATAACCTTTGTCGGAGCATACATTGCCCTTAAAACGAATGCCCACATTTCTGTTGAAACCTTCGTAAAGCGTTTCTTCTCTCCCAAAGACCGGGAAAAAGTTTCGAACGTTTTGGTTTTCTTATTATTTTATTTCATAGGATATCTGCTTTGGGTGAGTCTTAAGGTTATCCCGGCAACCGTTGGAACGACCACGCCTGTCCTTGAAATCTCTTTTCTCTATATCCATTTCGCAATCCCCATCATCTCGACGATGATGCTTCTCTATTTGATCGCTCGAATCTTCCGTATGGAATGGAGGCATCTGGCTTTCTCAGGCCTCCTATCGATTGCCATCGTGGCAGCCCTTTATCTGATCTTTGGGATCAAGCCTTATAGCGGGCTAACCCTTATCGTGGTCTCACTGGTGTGCATGGGGCTTCTCATCATGCTCGGCATGCCGATCGTCTTTTCCCTGGGCATCGCCTGCGCCCTTTTTTTTGTTTTTTTTAAGAAATATCCTCCCCAAGTGCTTCACACCCGTATGATCGGGGGCATCGATTCTTTCCCTCTGCTGGCAGTGCCTTTTTTCATTCTGGCCGGAGAGCTTCTGAATACAGGCGGGGTAACTACGCGACTGGTCGTCCTGGCGAAAGTCTTAGTAGGTTCTATCCGTGGTGGCTTGGGGATGGTAACGGTACTTGGAGAATATTTTTTCTCTGGAATTTCCGGCTCAACAGTGGCCGATGTGTCGGCCATCGGATCCCTCATGGTCCCGGCATTGAAAAAGGCAGGCTATAAATCAGATGAATCCGTATCCATTGTCTCATCAGCTTCGGCAATGGGCATGCTCGTTCCGCCCTCCATCCCTGCGGTGGTTCTGGGAGGGATAACCGGGATGTCCGTGGGTGCCCTTTTTGTGGGCGGTTTCATTCCCGCAATGGTATTGATGGCGTGTATCATGGTTCTTATCTATCTCCAGGCCATCCGTAGTAAAACCGCCGTAGAAAAACGCCTTTCGTTTAAAGAGTCTATGAAGGCTGTTGTTGGGGCTATCATTCCATTATTGTGCCCGGTGATCATCTTCGCCGGAATTCTGACCGGTGCCGCCACACCCACTGAAATCGCTGTCATCGCCGTCCTCTATGCATTCATTGTAGGGATCTTTATTTACAAGGAGATCGCATGGAACCAGATCATTCCTATTTTGTTGCGCACGGCTGTGACCACAGGAGCCGTTATGCTTCTCGTTGGAATCGCTTCCGCCCTCTCCTGGATCTTATCAACGAATCAAGTGCCCCAATTGGTGGGGACGACGGTGACCAAGATCTCCAAATCCCCGCTGGTCTTCCTTCTTCTCAGCAATCTATGTTTCATCGTCCTGGGTGCCATTCTGGAGGGCGTTCCGGCCATGCTCATCCTGGTCCCCATTTTCCTGCCCTTCGTACAACAGTTAGGAATAAATCAAATCCATTTCGGGATATTGTGCATTGCGTGTCTGGGCATAGGGATCTTTCTCCCTCCCATTGGCATGGGGATGTTCATCGCCTGCAACTTTGCAGAAATCGATGTCGGAAAGATGTTCCGTTCCTTCGCGCCTTTCTTGATCGTTCTTTTAATAGGTCTTTTCATCATCACCTACTTTCCCTGGTTCACCACCGTTCTCGTAGATATTTTCTTCCCGGCGAGATGAAAGCGGCTTAGGCAATAGTGAATCTGGCGATCGAGATGGAATAACCTTATTTTTTAAGATAAAGGAGGTTTTAAATGGAATTAAAGGATTATGTAACAATCATCACCGGATCAGGGAAAGGGTTGGGAAAAGCCATGGCAGAGAGGTTTTTTCTGGAAGGCGCATGGGTCGCTCTTTGGGATGTCGACCTTGGATTAGCGGAGAAGGTAAAAGAAACATTAGATCCTTCTGGAGAGAAGGCAATGGTTGTCCAAGTCGATATCACTGATGAGAAAGAAGTTGAAAAAGCCGTCTCTGAAGTCGTAAAGAAATTTGGAAGAATAGATATTCTTGTCAACAATGCTGGAATCTCCCGTCATAAGCCGATCGAAGAGATGACCCTTGACATCTGGAATGCGGTGATTAAGACAAACTTGACCGGAGTCTTTCTTTGCTCGAGGGCAGTCACTCCTATCATGAAAAAGCAAGGACGGGGCAAGATTATCAGCATATCCTCCTTGGGAGGCCGCACCGGGCGTCCGGGTGTAGCAGTGAACTATGCTGCCTCCAAGGCAGGGGTCGTTGGATTTACCCAGACCTTGGCAAAAGAACTGGGACCTTCGGGCATCTATGTGAATGCCATCGCCCCTGGTCCGATCCTGACAGATCAATCGAGACAGTATCCACCCGAAGTCTTTGCAACCTGGAACGTAGGACGGGCCGTTCAAAAAGATGGGCTGCCCGAGGACGTTGCGGATGCAGCAGTCTTCTTGGCCTCCCGACATTCGGATTGGGTGACAGGGGTCACCCTGGATGTAAACGGTGGAATTTTTATCCCATAAATTTATTAAGGAAGTAAATTATGAGAACCATTACTAATCAGTCCATAATTATATGGAAGCTGAAGACTAAATCCCTCCTCCCTCCCTTTACGAAAGGGAGGAATTCCCCTCTTTGGTATCCTTTTCCTGCCCTTGGACAGGCAAAGAGGGGTAAGGGGAGATTTTCGGGAGAATATGTCTAATCAATTATGGACTCCTTAGTAATTGGTGACAGTTCAATGGACAATGTGGTTGCCGTAGAACAGAGTGAAAGACTTTATAAAAAATATATTGATAATGGCGTTAATGCGAGTTTTTATATCTGGGCAAAGGGAGCTCACGGCGCCGTAGGAACCGATATTGAAGCGGCTACTTCAGAATGGATAGCCAACAAGCTACTGGTGGAATTAGCGCCCAAAAAATAACGGTACTTCATGTCATACTCCTTATTAGTGAACAAGGATCATTATTGTCCCCATCGGGCAATGAGGGGAAAACCCTCGCCTTCAGGCGAAGACTTCAGTTCGATTGTCTCCTTATCCTTTCCCTCTCCTTGTCTTTGCCATTGATAGGCCGGGAGAAGATTATATCTTCAAGCGATTTGATATCTCCGAACCTACAGGCGGACATCCCTGAACAAAGATACCCCGACTCTTCATGTTCGATGTGCAGTTTCCTATCAGGATCGTTCCTTTCGGAAAAGCACTCAGATGTTTTCCAATTCCGATATGAATGTTTTCGTCCTCCAAACGATAGTCCGTAAGCCTTGAATAGCAATCTTGAAGAAAGACCAACAGCGTTGAAAGGCACGCGCTGCACGATCCCTCATCATGGACGATGACATCAGGGAAAGGAATAGATAGCTTGGAAGGGGGAGGCTCAAAAGGGAGCACCCATTTCGAGTAATCCTTTGGTTCGACTGAAATCTTTTGCAGGTCGATTTCTCCCAATTCTCTTCCCGCTGCCAGTCTGAGGTGAGGGATGGCCTCTGGGGTTAAGCCCATCAGCCGGGCAGCCACCGCATCCGTGGAAAGGGCATTATTTCCAACGAGGACCATTCCCATCTTCTTCGCTCGCCCATAAGCCGGCCCCATTCCTTCCATGCCCACTGTGCCATCAATGATGGCTAAATGGGGGGAAAGAACCGAAGCCATCTCCGAAATGGCGATATCCAATTCTTTATGACCCCTGGTGATTTTCTTATCACAGCGGAGCTGATGGAATCTCGCCTTTTCTCTGCGCCATAATAAACCCTTCATATTTTTGATGCTCAGCGTGACCTGGGTGTGCATGTGGGTCTTCATCACCGGGACGGAAATAATCAAGTCGAACTCTTTGAGCACAGCAGGGACTTTAATCTTTTTAACAACTTCTCCTCCGGGGATCTTTATCTCCATTGGATTCCCCTGATCCAAATCGAGAATCTCAACCTTTTTTTCTTCCGAGATCTCTTTCATACCCGTAACTTGAAACGCCTCTTTCGCATTCACTCCGAAGATACAACTTTCACCGATCGCGATGCGGCGGACTCCCCTCTCTTTCAGGTGATCGATGGTAGCGGCGACCACCTGGGGATGGGTCGTCACGCCATCTCCAGGAGAGGCCAAGCGAGCTGCATTCGGTTTGATCAGGACATTCCTCCCCTTCAGATAGGATAAAGGAAACTTTTGAAGTCCCCGTTTTGTCGTGCGATAGGGATTTTTCCCTTTTGAAACGATCACCAGAGGGTCCATTGACACATTCTCCATAAACAAAAAAAACCATAGAGAGATTCTCTATGGCCCTAAAATAATAGGGCCATGGATTTTAATCACCCATGGCCCTATTGGCATTATACCAGAATCTAAGCACACAGGTGAGTGGCTTGAAGATAATAATAATCAAACACCCTCTTAGCGCTTAAATCCATTTTTCCACCTTTGCGATTTTGTAATTTATTAAGGAACAATTGTCAAGAGTCAAAAAGCTTTCATATGTTGAAGCTATGACAGTTCCCGCGGCCCCTGGCGTTGGCGGTAAGCCTCAATATAACGTCTCGCACGTTTATCGCGGCCCATAATCAAGTCGGCGGCCAGAATGGCTGGGCGTACCTTGACCACGTCAACAATCAGACAGGTGACCCCTGAAGCCACAGCCATTGCGACGAAGGCACTATTGAGCAAGTCACGATCAGGCAAGCCAAAAGAGAGATTGCTGGCTCCCAGTGTGATGTTCACTCCCAATTCGGCTTTAATCCTTCGAATCGCTTCGATGACGGCCAGCCCGGAGTTGGGATCGGCTCCCACGGCGAAAGTCAGGCAATCGATGATGATGTCCTCTCGAGCAATACCCGCTGCCTCGGCACGCTCGACGATCTTGTGGGCAACGGCTACCCTCCGCTCTGAATCCTTTGGGATCCCCGCGTCGTCCTGCAACAAACCGATGACGGCTGCTCCATATTCTTTGACCAGAGGGAGGACTTTAGTAAAGGAATGCTCTTCGCCCGTAACCGAATTGATGAGCGGTTTCCCTTTGTAGACTTTGAGAGCTGCCTCTAATGCCTTAGGATCAGCACTATCAAGACATAGAGGTGTATCTGTTGTTTCGATCACTGTTTTGACTGCCTGGGGAAGCAGGGTGACCTCATCCACACCGAATGTACCCACACTGACATCAAGAATGTCTGCCCCGGCTTCTGCTTGAGCGAGGGCTTCCTTGCGGACAATCTCCAGGTTGCCTGCCTTCAAAGCTTCTGCAAGTTTTTTCTTGCCTGCGGGATTGATCCGCTCGCCGATCAGCATTGTAGGCTGGCCATCACCAATAATGACTTCTCTCGTGGGGCTTGACACTCTGGTCTCCATCAGTCCATCTCCTCCCTCTTGCCATCTCTCATCCTATATTGCCCTAAGTAACTCGCCTGAATAAAGGTCTTCTCAAAGTCAGGAGCACTACCTAATTCAATATATTTGACCCGGGAGGCAATCGCTTGGGCCTTAGCCCGTTGGCTAAGGGAAATCAGAGCGAGCTTGGCTCCCATGCCAGCAGCGTTTCCCACCTGCCGGAAGCGGTTAAGAGGCAGTGAGGGCAACATACCAATGGCCACTGCACTGGCCACATCGATGTAGGTGCCAAAGGCTCCGGCAATGATCACCTGCTTAATTTCTTCTTCAGAGCAACCGTTCGCTTCCAGAAGCACCTGGATACCGGCGCGGATGGCTGCCTTGGCCAGCTGCAATTCTCTCACATCGCGCTGAGTAATCGTGATGGCTGGCTGCCCGCCCCGTTCCTCCTCACCCACCAATACAAACTCGCGTTGCCCTTTGGAGGTACGGACACGAGGGTGGTTGTCTATGATCCTACCTCCTCCATCCAGAATTCCAGCCAGATGAAGCTGAGACAGGACATCAAGTATCCCAGATCCGCAAATACCAATGGGCGGCGCTTGATTTATCGTCTGGTACTGGATGTTACCATCTGTTATCCGTAATCGTTCGATCGCTCCAGTGGCAGCCCTCATACCATCCTTGATATGCCCCCCTTCGAATGCAGGGCCGGATGCACAGGAGACAGCAGTTATCTTCCCATGATTGATTAGGGAGACCTCGGTATTCGTCCCGATGTCCAGAGCCACGATCAGCCCTGTGGCCTGCCCGACTTCCGTTGCCAGTAACATCGCCACATGGTCGGCACCAACAAAACCAGCGATGTTAGACAATAGATGAACATATGCCCCAGGAGCAATACGTAAGCCCAAGTCTCTTGCTTTAATGTCCAGAGCCCTGCTGACCGCGGGGACAAAGGGAGAGAGCGCAAGTTGCCTGACGGGTAAGCCGAGAAAAAGGTGGTGCATGGCCGTATTACCTACGACAACTGTTTCAACAATTTCCTCTGTGTTGACGTTGACCTCGGCACACATGTCAGCAGAGAGCTCGTTGATCCCTTCAACAGCTAACTTCTGTATCCGTACGCCTTCCTCCGGCGATTGAATGACAACCGTCATACGGCTGATGATATCCTCGCCAAGGCTGATCTGGGGATTCATAATTCCTTTGGCCGCTAAGGTTCTGCCGTCGTTCAGGTCAACCAGATAGCCGGCAATCTTGGTGGTGCCCAAGTCTATGGCTAACCCCAATGGGTGGCTTGCCCAGGGAATGAGAGCCACCACTTCGTCATTACGAACTGCAGCTTGGCACTTCCAGTCCCACGACCGCAACTGATCAGAAAGGACACGGGCGGCCCCAATATCCGCTTTGCTGCAGTGTAATGGGTGCTGCTGGGTGAGTGTATCGAGCAGGCGATCGACATCCGCATGGGGTGCAGACAGGGAAGGAGCCGAAAGTTGCAAAGGGTAGGCCCGGACAGGCGGCTCCGGCTGAATGGCTATCTCCAACCCTTCCACCTGGATCCGCTGTGGGGTGGTCATCGACTCGGGTGGCACATTCAATTTGCAATCGCTGATAGGATAAGTCTGACAGGCAAGACGCCAGCCCTCCTTCAATTCTTGAGGTGTAAAGGCCTCCAGTTCGTTTGATGTTGGTTCTGAAACTGTTCCACTTAAAACTTGCACCTTGCATGAGCGGCACGTTCCTCTGCCGCCACAGATGCTACTGATACCAACACCAAGCAGGCCAGCGCAAGCCAAAAGAGACTCGTTCCTCTGACACTTGCCTCTTCGGCCAACCGGCTCAAAATCAATGGTACAGGCGTCCATTTTTTCCTATGTTGGTTTTATTTTTTCCATCATAAAAGATATCCAAATGGCATGCAAGGTGGTTGGAAAAGCTTGAAGATGGTCTTCAACCTCAGGGGGATATCACGGATGACAGGTATATTCTATTCTTTGGGGCCTTGCCAGTGGAAAACTAAACCATCAGCAAGGCCCCAGTGCACTGTCTCCTGTTCAGGATTGAAACTCCGGCTCATCATATATTTATTTGTACACGCCGTATTCTTTGGTGAAGTCAACCATCGCCTTGACATTTTCCGGCTTTGCCTCATCGAAGAACGCGCCATTGCCCATGATAAAACCACCGCCTTTGCCAACGGTATCGATGAGTTTCTTGCAGTAAGCTTTCACTTCATCGGGTGTGCCTAATTTCAACATGGAGGAGGGCACGTTGCCGATGAGGCAAGCATTCTTACCCAATGTTTCCTTGGCTTTCGCCATATCTGTCTGGTCAACCATCCACATTGTCTTACCTTTTGGTATGTCCTGGATAACTTTCAGACGCGAGCCCCAATGCCCCTCAAGCGCAGGGAATGGTATGCATCCCCCCTCAATGAGACCCACCATGACCTGTTTTAAGGTAGGCCAGTAGAATTTCTTGAACTGCTCGTCGGACAGGAAGCTATCAGCACCTTTATGGAGCGGTATGAATATCTGGGGATTTCCAGTCTGCTGTGAAGCGCCTATTCCCATACCGATCATGATAGGGACTAGTGCCTCCAAGGCCTTAAGAAGCTTATCGGGCTGCCGGTACATATCCATCATTATCCCTTTGGTGCCCCTGAGGGTATCGCCGATCGTGTCAAACGGTGCCTTGGTAAATCCACCAAGTATATTCGGAAACCCTAATGATGTCAACTCACCATTTGAACCACCCATAACCATCGCCCATTTCAGGGCTTCAGCCCCGGCCTCAAAAAGGGCCTTATAGGTGCCTTGAACAGGGGGTAGAGCATAAGGTATGAAACTAAAGGCAACCCCATACATCTCGAGTATGCCGGTGAGCGGGGGAAGCATCTGGAATCCCTGTAGCGCCCCGAATACACGTGGCAGGTAGAAATTCCTGAAGAAAAACGACGGGTCCATCAGCAGGAGATCGTATTCCTCCGCCTTCATGTATTCGCCCTCATGGCACTGGTAGCTGCTTGTAGGTGAGACCCCATGGCCCGGCCAGGCATAGAGCTTGTAGTCAAGGATCTCATAGAACTTCCCTGGACCAGGTGCTGCAGCGCCTATATGCATTTCCGGCTTAAATTCCAAGATGAATTTCTTAAAGGCCGCAGCGCATTTGTCGTAGTCATACATGGCCTCTTGAATGGTCATCCCGGCATTAATAAAAGGAAACATGCTGGGAAGTAGAGTGACCGGTACCCTGTCCGGAGTCTTTTTCAACTGAATGGCATCTTTGATTCTGGTTATGCTTGCTTTATAGTTAGCCTCTGCTTCCTTGCTTTGGAATTTAAGGTCATTCCCCTCAGGGTCTTTCGGTGCAAGTAACTTTTTAAACTGTGCTTCTTGCTTTTCATCTGCCGTCATTTCTTGCCATTGCTTTTCCATGATTTTACCCTCCTATCCAGCCTTTGGCCAGTTTAACGGCCTCCATGGCGTCTTTGCCAAAGGCATCCGCCCCGGTATGTTTCTTGACATAATCATCAATCTGGCCGCCTCCGATCATGATCTTTACCTTGTCTCTGAGCCCGGCCTTCTTAATCGCCTCAACAGTCTCCTTCATGGAATCAAATGCCAAGGTCAAAAAACCACTCAGCCCAACCACCTTGCTGCCGGTTTTTTTAATGGTATCTAAGAATTTCTCCGCCGGCACATTAACGCCAAGATCGAAGACTTCAAATCCATTGACATCGAGCATAAAGACGACAATGTCCTTGCCGATGTCATGGATATCTCCAGCAACCGTGCCTACGATCACCTTGCCCTGACGCTTCACTTCCGCTCCTTTGGCAATCTTGGGCTTCACTCTCTCGGTAATCGCCTTCAAGATTTCACCGGCGTATACCAAATCAGGAATGAAATATTCAGAATCGGAAAACCGCTTGCCCACGATTTCCACGGCACGTCTGGCATCGTCCAGAATCTTGAGCGGATCTTCCCCAGCACTCAACCTATCCTCAACAATTTTGAGAGCTTCTTTCTCCTTCAAATCAGCCAATGTTTTTACCAGATCTTTAGCCATGTTCATTCACCTCCTTGACGATATAGGGATCATAACCCCCCGTCAGCGTTGATATTAAGTCCTCATTGGGCACTCCCCCAATCTCCTTTTCCCAATCCCCTAGACCTAAATAGTACCCACCCAATGAACCTTAGTCATCTCCTCTCGGAACCTTAGGATTCTTATTACTCACTCCAGACTTTCGGTAATAATCTCAGCGGCAAGCCTCGCACCTAATCCCTGGAACTAAGCTACACTTTTCAAAACCTTTAGAAATTAAAGCACGATGCTATAACCTCGCTTAAACACAGAATTTTATTGCTGTAGCAGATGACTCTTAACCTCAAAGAGCGCCTTCTAAAGCTTTGGAAATCCACCCATCCTTCCAGGGCGAAGGTTGAAGAATTTAATTTTTTCACACCCTCTGGGTGCTATCGCAAGGGACATTATTCTTTTGACCTTAGTGCCAAGTACCCCATTCCTAACACACTTTACGAAGTATCTCGTGCAGGTTAGCATATAGACTATCCTACAGTCAACAACAAAAAAACAAAAAGAAATATTTTTATAATACAGACATTCCTTGCCAAAGAAAATATATTGTCCAACAATTGCTACAGAACAACTCAAACAGATAGAAGACTCACCTTGCAAGAAACCCTCGCCATTGATGGCGGGGTGATGTAATAAATCGCATTGGCTCCTTACACCGCTTGTTTTCAGGGAAAACATTGAGTCTACGGAGGAGGAGATAGAGAAAATAACCGGTAGAAAAATAGAAATACCGATTGATAAAGAGGGGCAGATATTCTCCTTTTCCACAATGCCGGGAACTTTCTCTCCTGGCCTGAGAATACTGAAGCCTTTGCCATTATCTTGGATACCCTGGAAATCAGTTGGACCCTCTCGAGTGATTCAGGTGGTTACGATTCGGTGAATTACCGAGTCTGGTATGATGATGTCCAGCTTGCTCGAATCGTGGTGAGACCAACTGAATTTTCCAAGAAACTCAAGGTATGGTGGATTTAAAGAAACCATTCTTAACATGGGAATGGCATTAATGTACCAATTTAGCCCTTTGGAATACCCTGTACCTTCTGGGATTCAGAATTTCCTTTAAGCTTAAATCTCCAAAATCCAAATCCCAAATTCCAAATTCCAATGACCAAAGGATACGGAAGGGTTTTAAACCATTCCCTGCATTTGGAATTTTGAATTTCGAGCATTGAGATTTATTTGGTATTTGGTGCTTGTAATTTGGTGCTTTAGGTGTTTCAACTTATACACATCCTGTCGGTTTGGGTACCCCTGTCCATTTACATGCGGAATTTGCAGGCCCCTGAGGGAAAAGCTCCCAGAGTCGCCTCAGGCTGACACCTGTTTGCTTGGTAAGCTTTCTTACCATCGGGCAAATCTTGAATTCAAGGTAATAATTTCTCAGGTAATGAATTACTTTCCAGTGTTCTTCTGTGAGTTCGTTGATACCTTCTATAGCCGCAAACGCTTTGGCGATCTCTTCATTCCATTTTTCGGGTTCCTGCAAAAAGCCGTGGTCATCCACTTCGACCATCTGGCCGGCGAGTTCTATTTGTGCCATAAAGAATAACCTCCTCTTAAACTTTTAATATTTTCATGCCCCCCCTTAAACGCTACATACTGGTGTTAATTGGTACTGTCTATCATATTACAAAAATCATATCAATAACAAATTTATCAAAGAATCCATAACAGATTCTGATCCTTATGCCTTCTTACTGCTGGTATTTTTCCCCTGCTCCTTATGATAAATAAAACTAATATCTCTAACAATGGAAAGGATGCTATTTAAGGATAATCAAAGCGACAGTGTCCGTATAGACTTTTTAATACTCTTCCCAATGAATGAAGGGCTCTTTCATATCAACCATTGCATTAACAATTAATTCGGCAAGACCGCCGCAAATAATGCCGGATTTTCCCCTTGCTTCATAGTACTTTAAGATATCGCGGAATTGCAGCTTGCAGTTTAAACACGGTGCACATACGTATTTCTTTACCTCCGGCTCAGGCCGATCTTTGAAGGCATCAAGAACCTGTCTGAATTTCATCCTGCCGGCAACGTTCACCTTCCAGTCGGTGAAGTTGACGTTGGACATCACGCTTAAGCCACCACCACCACCGCAACAGTAGTTGTCTACCCCATGTGGCGTCATCTCACGGAACTGGGGGCAGAGGTAGCGGAGAATTCTTCGCTGGGGCTCAACAATACCGAGGTTTCTCACTATATTGCAGGGGTCATGAAGAGTTACAGGGAAATTGTTCTTGGATGGGTCGAATTTGATATTACTGCTGAAAACGAGGTTCTCCAAGAACGTCATCACGTTTTCCCGTGGTATATTCAGATCTCCGGTCAGCACCCTATCGGCTACTGTCATAAAGGCCTTGTGCTGATGCCCACACTCTCCCATGACTATCTTTTTTACCTTGAGCTTTTTGGCAATTTGGGCATGCCTGATAGCAAGCTTGGCCAGTTGGATATCGTCATAGAACACACCGTAGTTGACACCATCGTATCCCGGTATTTCCGATGCGAGAGTCCAATTGATTCCTGCAGCATTGCACAAAATGCTAAAGGCGATGGGACTCTCGGGAAAGGTGAGAATGTCCCCAGCGCTATGAATTAACAGAATATCAGCGCCTTCCTTGTCCCACGGTGTCGAGATTTCTACACCGGTGACCTCGGTAAAATCCTCATCAAGAAACTGTAAGTTGTCCTTGGCAACATGCGGTTTCATCCCGGTGGGGGAACCGACCTCAAGCTGGAGCACCGTGCCCTTCTCGTGGAGTTCCTGTGGAGCCCAGCCCAATTCCTGACTGAAGAGTTTGCGCAATTCACGGGCGATGAGGGCATTATCAACGCCCATGGGGCAGGACTGAACACAGCGCCGGCAGAGATTACATCGATAGCTCAGTTCATACAACCTGGTTATGGTGGTCCAGTTGAGCTCAATACCTCCCTGATTGAGCTTTGCACGGAGCTTCCCGCCGGGCTTTACATATTTATTAACAAGGCGCCTAAAGATTTCAGAGCGATAGGTCGGACGGTAGAGGTCATTCTTGCCGCTGGCAAGATAGATCGCGCAGGCATCATTACATGTCTGACACTGGGTGCAATAATCGAGGGAGAGCAATAAAGGCTGCAGAAACGTCCAGTTGTTCTCCCGGCTCAGGAGCTTTTTTAAACCCGAGACAAACTGCCTGACAACCTGTTTTTCCTCCTCATTATTCTGAGGCTTGGGCAGAGCGAGGGCAACAACGCCATCAAGATTGCATACCAGTCTTTCTCTCTGGTCTTTGGTTAGCCGCTTGAACCCCGGCAGTTCCTCCACTTTGTCGTAGGGCGGTGGTAATGGTATCAGCTCATCAATAGTAACCTCGGTGAGTTGCGTATCTCCAGCTTTCGATAAATCAGTTAATTTAAGATCCCTTTTCATCACTCATTTCCGCAGTTGCAATGTCCACCCAGCTTTTTTTGCCATCGGCCTTTACATGGGCAGCCGACCAGGTAACAGGCTGAGCAAGAAGACTCCGTAACTCTTTTTCCATCTTCTCATCCTGTGGTACATCATCCCATCGTATCTCATGATAGGTAAAGTACTTGGCAACAAAGTGAATCATATCTGTCAGGGGGAGATACAGAATAAACAATAACGCAATAACTATGTGCAACGAGAGGGGGAAGATAAGGGTTACGTCAGCATCAAGAGTAATGAGCCTCTTTATAAAAAAACTCATTTCAGATGCGAAATCTTTCGAATGGAACCAGGCATAAGCGCCGCTGATAAAGAACGCAGCCAAAAACAGGAGATTAAAATACTTTGAGACGGTACTGAATGGCCTGAGATTGGGATCGAGGGCACGTTTCAACATTAAACCGATAGTCCCCAGACCCCCGAGCAGATAACCGCCCAACCCAATAACGGATGCAATCCCCAGAGAAACATTAAGGACATACAATGGCACTTCAGTAGTGATGAACACGGCGTTTACCACGTTTAAGCAAAGCATCCCTACCATCAGGTAGATGCCCATGTGAAATGCAAATGTCAAGGGCCATAACGCCCTATTATGCTCCCAAACGCCCTTCAGCAGTAAGATCTCCTTAGCCATATATATTATAGAAGCGATATGGGATTTATGTTGCGTTTTATTCCACCATTCATACTCCTCAAGATAGGAACCCCCATATCGGCCCTTCCCCTTTTCATGCGGTATCGGCGCCAATTCCCACCTTAGATGGATCGGTAACCTGCTGATTGCTAACGTACGATAGGTGATCACAAACAAAAAAATAACAATCGCTCCAAAGGTAAATATATGACAAACAATGCCGGACATAGGTCCTCCTCAGAACACTGTGATAGAGCAAACTCGTCTCCCACGCCCAGTTTCGCTTGTGTGGAGTGATGGCCTCCACGGATATGGCCTGACCCCCCTTTGTCATCGGTAAGCACAACCGCTTGGGAACTCCAGATCCAGGGGGTTGCGTATGTCGAGAGAACCTCCGCACGCGATGTCGAAAAAAGCCTCGCCCAATGCGCGGAGCTCCTTCGACGTTTTTATTATAAAACTTTACGCCAGGAAGGGGGGGCGAAACATGAGATTCTTATGACTTCACTTCATGCTACCGATAATAAAATCCGCGGCAAGCCTGACACCTATCCCCGGAGGCAGGCCACACTTCTCAAAACCCTTCTCGCCCGCGAAGGTCATCATTGCCTGCTCACTCTCCCCAGGATTGATTCTATGTCCAAGGATCACCGTTTCTATGATGTCAGCGCAATACATATGATCTAATTCGCCTTCGAAAAAGGCCATAAACTTTTGGGCAGTCATGATAGTGTTATTCATCTTTTCAAAATTTGGTGGGTCATCGGGGCCGAAATAGAGACCAAAGGCAATCAGACTTCCGGTGATACCCCCGCATATCTCGCCGGTTCCACCGATGCCGGGAAATGGGGTCAAGGCCTTAATGATCTCCATGTTGCCCAGGCCGAATTCCTCCATCAGGGCAAGCGCCGTGCCCTGGGCGCAATTCTTAAAAAAGAAGTTATATTCCTCGGCCCGGAGTTGAACGCGATCCAGGATCTGTTCCTTGTTGGCTACCATCTTTTTGGGGTCAAGTTTTTTCTTCGGGATCCCCTCTTTGACCATCTTTTTTACCCTGGCCTCAATGGCCTGTACGTCCCACACTCTTTC
>Ga0299915_10001143_pt1 | contig 19625 bp, 17 predicted proteins | sample RVTome_13_FD_200263 | JGI IMG/M metagenome (GOLD analysis project Ga0299915, IMG submission 200263) | Soil microbial communities from uranium-contaminated site in the Upper Colorado River Basin, Wyoming, United States - RVT92D227 (version 2) ... | reverse complement strand
GCAGGTCGCGACCCAGGACATCGGCAAGACCGCGGCGCGCCTGCTCGTCGAAGGTGCGCCGAGCGGAACGCGGGTCGTCCAGCTCGCAGGTCCGGTCGAGTACACGTTGCAGGACACGGCCGACGCGCTCGGCAAGGTCGCCGGCAAGCCGATCGCCGCGGTGTCGGTGCCGGCGGCGGCGACGATCGATGCGCTCGTCGGGATGGGCGCCTCCCGCGAGCTCGCATCGCTGTTTGCCGAGATGACGGAGGCGATCAACGACGGCCGCATCGCCTGGCAGGGCAAGGACATCGTGCGTGGCATGATCACGCTCGAGGAGCGGCTGCGCCAGCTGCTCGGCTGATCAGCTGAGCTCGCGCCGGACGATCGCGGCACCCTCGACGAGCGCGCGCAGCTTCTGGATCGCGCACACCCGGGGGAGCTGCTTGAGCCCGCAGTCGGTGGTGAGGGTGACGCGCTCGGGCTCGATGTGCTCGAGCACCTTGCGGACGCGCTCGGCGACCTGCTCGGGTGCCTCGATCTCGAGCGTGCGGACGTCGATCACGCCCACGTGCACCTTCTTGTCGGCGGGCAGCTTGCGCAGCAGATCGGCGTCCTCCATCTCGCGACACGCGAAGTCGAGCACGTACGCCTCGACGCTCGCGCCGAGATAGTGCGGCAGGATCTCGCGGTAACCGCCGGCGGTCAGGCCCTCGAGCTTGTTGCCCCACGCGTTGCCCATGCAGAAGTGCCACGAGCGCTCCACGCCGGCGGGGATCCCGGACATCGTGCGATCGACGATGTCGTTGACCCAGTCGTAGTCCTTGTCTCCCGAGAGGTGCGGCATCCACGCGCCGAGGTCCTCGAGCTGGACGTGCTTGCAGCCGGCGCCGACCACGTCGGCGATCTCGGCGCGAAAGATCTCGGCGAGCGCGCGCGACAGGTCATAGCGGTTCTTGACCGGGCCCGCGCGGAAGTGCGCCAGCGTCGAGAGCTGTACCGGTCCGGCGCCGATGCACGCCTTGATCGGCTTCGCGGTGTGGGCCTGCGCCCAGCGATAGATCAGCTCCATGCGCACCGGGCCGCGGCGGATCTCGTCGTCGACGCCGACCCCGCCGGCCTCGTCGAGCGCCCAGATGTCGCGACCCTTCGCCTTCGAGCGGGCCGGGTGCGGCAGCTTCTCGCTCGAGAAGCCGTGCGTACGCTCGAGCCAGTACCAGAGGAATGATCCGATCCCCATGTGGTAGTCGTCGAACCACATCTGACCATCGCTGAGGATGTCGAGACCCGCGTCCTCTTGATCCTTGATCACCACGCGGGTCGCGTCGTGAAACGCTTCGGCATGCGCGGCGATCTTGAACGCCTCGAGCACGTCCTTGCCGGCGAGCTGATGCGTGAACCAGAGCGGGCGTGGATACGAGCCGACCATCGTCGTCGGGAGGAGCTGCATGGCGCGGAGATACCACGCGAGCGCGCGAGCGCGTCGCGAAACGACTTGGTCATCGAGTTGTTACGGTGCTCGGTCGATCGTGATCTCGACCTGCGAGCGCAACGCCGTGATGACCCGCGTGCGCCATCGCGCCACGTCGAACCGCGCGGTCGCCGGGCCGACCAAGGTCGTCCGCGTCCGCCGGCCCGGTGGAAGCTGTTCGAGGGTCCGGATGACCTCGTCGCGCAGCTTCGGCCTGTCGTCGTCTCCAGCTTCGGTTCGCACGTTCGTCCACCGGATCTCGAGCGTCGACCACCGGCCGTCCTCGGGTCGGTCCGATCCAGGCTTCCTCGTAGCGATCGTACAGCGCCTCCATGCGTGACGTGAGCTGGCCCGATCGGGCAGCGGAGCAGGCGAGCGAGATGTAAACGCCGCGCGCGCGCGCATGACCTCGTCTGCTTGCTGCAGTAGCCAGTCCGCGAAGACCTGGCGGGGTCCGTCGTCGTTCGGCGACTCGGCGACTGCGTCGAGTAGGGCGTCGTGGCTCACGCAGGCACGCGCACGGTAACAAGAACCGGCCCCGATCCGCGTCAGTACAGCTTGTGAAGGTGCGTGCCGCGGTAGTAGTGGCCGAGGATCTGCGCGTGGGTCTTGCCGGCGGTCGCCATCCCGATCGCGCCCATCTGGCACATCCCGACGCCATGGCCAAAGCCGGCGCCGCGGAACACGAAGGAATCGCCGTCCTTCGTCACCTCGAACAGCGAGGACTTGAGCCCACCGAGCGTGCGGCGGATCCGGAGGTCACCGGTGAGCTCGACGCTTGCCTTGTCGCCCTTGATCGCGAGCACCCCGATCCGTCCGGACACGCCGCGCTGCTTGGGCACGAGCGACCTCACGCGCCCGAGCTCGGGGAACTCGGTGGCGAGGCGTGCCGTGAGATCGTCGGCGCGGAGCTTCTCGGTCCAGCGAAACCGGCCCTTTCCGAGCTTGCCCTTCGCACACCACGCGTCGTCGCCGCCGGCGAGGAAGGCGTCGAGGTTCGCGTCGGTGACGCGGGTCATCGCGCCCTTCGCATCATCGACGCGGCCACGTAGCGACGGATCCGGATCGCCACCCCAGATCGCGTCGTTGTCCTCGCTGTGGCCGCCGCACGACGCGCTGTAGCGGATGTCGACCAGCCCGCCACCGTCGCGCAGCAGGACCGTGCCGCGGGTCTTCTCGACCGCCCGGGTCGTGCGCGGGTCTTCCTTGCCGGCGCCGGCGTAGACCTGGCACTGCTGCGTCGAGCACAACAGGAACGGATCGGTGAGGTTGCGGCGCCCGATCTTCTGCAGCAGCTCGGTGCGGGCTGCGATCGCCTGCGCCTCGAGCGCGGAGGCTGGCGCGTCGGGATAGATCTCCGACGGCACGAGGCCGGCGAGGAGCTTGTCCTCGGGGACCGCGTTCGCCGCGACGAGCGAGCCATCGTGATCGAGCGTCACGTAGACCGCGCCCCAGTAGCGGCGATCCTCGGAGCCGGTGGTGAGCTGCGAGCCGCCGGTCCCGGTCGGCACGTCGGCGACCGTGAGGGTCTCGGTCGGCTTCCTCGGCGTGAACCACAAAACCGACGGGTTGCGGATCGTCGTCGACCCGCTCTTCGCGACGATCGTGCCCGAGGGCCGCCGCACGAGCTCCTGGTGCACGAGCGTGCGAATGCCGTAGCGCTTCGCGTGATCGGAGGCACGCGCCGCGCCCTTGCCGGCTGCGATGGGATCGATCGCGACGCGGACCTCTCGCGTGTCGATCACCTCGCCGTCGACGCCGAACACGGTCCCGATCTCGAACGATCGCGGATCGAACCCGCGCTCCTTCCAGCGTGCGAGCGCGGCGGTCACCCCGGTCGCGTCGTCGGGCTGCAGCGTCTCCACCACGGTCCAGTCCTGGATCACCGCGGGCCTGGTTGCCTCGGCGGTGATCGACCACGACTCCGCGCCGTCGGTCTCGATCGCCGAGCCGCCGTTGCCGTCGGGCCGCACGACGACACCGCCCTTCGCCCGCAGCTGGACGTCGCGGCGGTTCCCCATGATCTCGACGGTGACGAGCGGTACGCCCGAGTCGCTGAACGTGAACCGGGTCGAATACAAGATGCGGAGCTTGTCGGTGGCCGACGTCTCGTCCGCGCCGGCACCGCCCGGCAACAGGGCAAACAGGGGCACCGCGACGAGCAGGGCGGCTCGGGACATGGACGAGGCTATGCAGCCACCCTCGGTGCGTGCAACAAATCGGCATGATCGGGTCCAGCGACGTGCCAGAGAGCCTTCCCGCCGACCTGCTCGCCCGCCGCGATCGGCTGCCGAAGAAGCCAGCTCCGGTCGTCCTGAGCGGCGAGCGGGTGGAGCTCCGACCGCTCGACGTCGATCGCGACGTCGAGCCGCTCCATGCGGTCTCGAACGGCCGTCCGTTCACGCTCGGCGATCGCCACGTCGAGGCCTACGATCCCGACCCCGTGATCTGGAGATGGATGAGGGGTCGCCCGCATCGCGATGCAGCCGAGCTCCGCGCCTACCTCGCCCCGCAAGTCGCGGCGCCCGACACGTTGATGATGACGGTCGTCGATCGCCCGACCGCCACGCCGATCGGGGTCGCGTGCTTCATGGCCAACCGACCCGACGACCTCAAGGTCGAGCTCGGCCACATCTGGTACGGCCCGATCGCGCAGGGGACCGGTGCGGCGCGCGAGGCGACCCGGCTCATGCTCGCGCACGCGTTCGGCCTCGGCTATCGGCGCGTCGAGTGGAAGTGCGACGCGCTGAACGTTCGGTCGCGCCGCTCGGCGCTGTCGTACGGCTTCACGTTCGAGGGCGTGCAAGAGGCGCACATGATCGTGAAGGGACGCAGCCGGGACACCGCGTGGTTTCGCATGCTCGACACCGAGTGGGCGGCCCGATCGTGATTCCGCTCGTCAAGCACGCAGCCGCGATCGCGCTGACGCCGGCGAAGACCCTGCGGCTCGCGGTCGTCGCCGACACGCACAGCGAACCGCACCCGGGCACGCTCGATCAGCTGAAGGCCCTCGCCCCCGACGCGATCTTGCATGCCGGTGACATCGGCGACCTCGAGGTCCTCGAGGCGCTCGCGACCGTCGCGCCGCTGTACGCGATCCGCGGCAACATCGACACCCGCGCCGACAACCTGCCGGACGTGCTGACGCTCGACATCACCGACGCGGGCCGCCGGCTGCTGCGCGTGCTCCTCGTCCACATCGGGGTCTACGGCCCGAAGCTTCGCGCCGAGGTGGTCCGGCTCGCGAAGCAGGAGCAAGCGTCGGTCGTCGTGTGCGGCCACTCGCATGTCCCGTTCATCGGCGAGGACCGCGGGATCACGATCTTCAACCCCGGCTCCGTCGGGCCGCGCCGGTTCTCGTTGCCGATCGTGTTCGGCATGATCGACATCCGCGACGGCAAGGTCCGGTTCGCGCACGTCGAGGCCGCGACCGGCAAGCCGTGGACCCCGCAGTAGCTGCGCCGGCGCCGAAGCTGTGACTACGCCCGCTCGCGGACGATGAAGCGGAGGTTCAGGAAGTTGATCGCGAAGTGCGCCGCGATCGGACCGCCGAGGTTACCGGTCCACACGGCGAGCCAGCCAAACGCGATCCCGAGCACGAGCGCGGACAGCGTCCACGGCAGGAACCGCCGCCCCGGGCCGACGTGGAGCAACGCGAACACGATGGCCTGGATCCACACGCCGAACCACGGCAGCAGGGCGCCGCGAAACAGCATCTCCTCGCCGATCGACGACGCGAGCGCGAGGATCACGATCTCGCGACCGGTGAGCTGACCGAGCAGATCGTGAAAGCTCGAGTGTAGATCGCGCGCCCACTGGAGGTGCTTCGTCGCGAGCCGCGTCAGCCCGACGACGGCGAGCCCGAGCGCGAAGCCGATCGCCGGACCACCGAGGAGCAGCCAGGGCTCCATCGACGGATCGAGCCGGAACAGGTCGGGATTCCCGCGGCCGGCTGCGATGACGAGCGCGACGAGCCCCATCCCGCCGTAGAGGCCGATCACCAGGCTCGCGCGCGACAACGGCGGCGCGGGGCTGGGCTGGCTCGGCGAGTACACGGCGCCGCAGTATGCGTGATCCCACCCGGGTTTCACTCGCCTAAGCGCCGCGCCAGGATCGTCGTTCGGGCGACTGCCCACATGTTTCCCGTCGAGAACGGGCAACCGGCTTGACACCCGACGCGCGTGGCGCTACCTACGTTTTTCGTTATTTCACAACTGCATGCGCGGATGGCGGAATTGGTAGACGCGCTAGCTTGAGGTGCTAGTGGGTAACACCGTGGGGGTTCGAGTCCCCCTTCGCGCACGAGTTACTGTAGCGGCTGCGCTTTTCCTCGAAGCGATCACAGCTGCACGGCTTTGCCACGAGCGAGCGCCCAGCATCTAGGATGCGGGCATCGGGCTTACGATCGAAGTCACCCAACCTCTCGGTCGATGTCAGCGCTGCAGTCGCGCGAGCGCGGCCCGGGCGTCGTCGACCTCGGCGAGCGCGCGATCGGCGCGACCCCAGTGTGCGAGGAAGTCCTCGTACTCTGCCTTCGCCTCGGCAGGCTTGCCCTGACGCTCGAGCACCCTCGCGTGGTGATAGCGGCCGAGGAGCGCGGGATACGCGGTGCTCCAGGACGAGCCGACGCCGATCGACACGAGCCGGACCTGGCGGATCCGGACGAATGCGCTGGCCGCGAGCGCGAGCGCTCCTCGGTCTCGGCGCACACGCCGAACTGAAACAACGAGCGGAGGTTGTCCTCGACGGGAGCCATTCCGGCTTGCACCACCTCGGCGCATGGCACGCAGCCCTTCGCGGCGGCCGCGCGGAGCAGGAGGCGCCGCGCGATCGCACGGCCGGGTCCGTCGGGCAGCGAGCCCACGAGCGGCTCGACCGCGGTACAGCCGTGCGCGAGCAGCCTATCGAAGCGCACCCTCAGCGCCGCGACGTCCGCGCCGTTGGTGGCGTGGTACTTCTCGACCTCGGCGTCGAAGCGTAGCGCATCCTCCGTGAGCCCGAGGCTGCGCGCGAGGTCGCGCTGACTCTCGACGAAGGCGAACTCCATACCGAAGACGTTCGCGCCGGGCTCGTGCAATGACTTCAGCGTCTCGTATGCCCCGGAGAACCGGCCCTCCATGATCGCGATCGTGGCGATCCGGAACCGTGCGAGCTGTCGATCGTACGCCGTGCCGTGGAGCATTCGATCCGCGATCGCGCTGGCCTCGCGAAGCTGATCCGACGCGATGAGGGAATCACACAACAGGCGCATCCGCCGCGGCTCGTCGCCGTGCACGAACACGAGCGCGCGCGCGTACCGGATCGCCGGCTCGAAGCGTGGGCGGTCGACCTCGTGGAAGATCTGCGACGCCAGTGCCTGCTCGCTGTCGGGGCTGCGTTCGAGCCAGCTCCGCATCAACGCGCTGATCTCGCCATCGCGCCCCGAGGCACGGAGCTGGTCCGCGAGATCCGCGCCGAACTGCAGATCGGGCCGGCGCTCGTGGAGCCGGCGCACCAGCCCGATCGCGTCGTCGGTCCTGTTCAGAACCAGGTAGACGAGCCTCAGGTTGTACGCGAGCAAGACATCTGCCGGTGCTCGCTCGAGTGCGGGTTCGAGGATGGCGGCCACGCGTGCATATCCGTCCGGAGTCGTCTGCTCGATCGCGTCGAGGATCTGCAACCCGCCGGGGTCGCGGGCGCGGTCGACGATCGTGCGTGTGTGCCCGATGAACGCCATGAGCTGGTCGACGTTCATGCCATCCAGATGCGCGCGCAGCGCGTACGGGTGCGCCCAGTGCGGATCGAGCTCGATGAGCTTCGCGAGTCGGCGGCTGAGGGCGACCTGGTCGGTCTCGATCGTGCCGTTCCACTCGTCCATGATGTCCGTGTAGAGCCGGTACGCCTCGAAGCTGGTCGCGCCGATCTGGGTCATCTCGGCGCGCTCGGCGTCATCCGGTCCGCGCGCGGCCTGGCCCTCGCCGACGGTCTGCCCGACGATGGGCAACGCCAGGCGCAGCGCGCCCGCGATCGACGAGCCGTGCAGCTCGCCGAGCTCGACGGTCCGGCCGTTCCCTTCAACGACGACGCGGACCGAGACATCGGTGGCGTTGCGGCGATACGACAGCGTCACGACCGCGTCCGCCTCGGCGACCGTGTCCACGGTCCGGAAGCGGAGCTCGAGCTGTCGCATCCGTCGTGCGGCCAGCGCCGAGACGGTGCGGGTCAGCCAGTCATCATCGGCCGGCCCCAGGTTCACGGCGACGAACGCGATGCGGCGATCGCGATCCGGGAGCCACGCACCTCGCGACCGCGTCGCGACGAAGCCGGCCGCGAGCACCCCGACCACGGCGAGCATCGCGAGCGGCACGAGCCAGCGTCGGCGGGGCCGGCTCGAGGCCGAATTCGCGACTGCGGTCGCAGCGAGGATGGATGTCGTCCTCGGGATCGCCGACGTGGTCGCGTGGCCGATCGATGCAGCGGTGCTGGCGGTCGCGGCTGGCGGTCCGCCGTGCCACGCGCGCGCGACGCTCTCGAGCTTCGCGACCGCCGTGGAGAGCAACGGTCGATTGTTCGGGTCCTTGGCGAGGAGCGCGAGCAAGACGTCATCGACGTCTGGAGACACGGCGGGACATCGCAGGCTGGGAGCGATCGCGGTGTCGTTGAGGTGATGCAGCACGAGCTCGAGCGAGTCCCCGGCGAACGGCGGCTCCCCGACGAGGACGTGATAGGCCAGCGCGCCGAATGCGTAGAGGTCCGTGCGCGTGTCGATCCCCTTGCCGCGGCATTGCTCGGGCGACATGTACAGCGGCGTCCCGAACACCACGCCGCTCTGCGTGACCTGCGCATCCTCTTCGCGCGTGAGCTTGGCGAGCCCGAAATCGATCAGCTTGATCCGGCCGTCGGTACAGACGAAGACGTTGTCGGGCTTGAGGTCGCGGTGCGCGATCCCGACCGCGTGGGCCGCCTCGACCGACTCCGCGATGCCACGCAGGATCGGGATCGCCTCCGCGAGCTCGAGCCGGCGCTCGGCGAGGAGCTGCCGCAGGTTGCGTCCCGACAGCAGCTCCATGATGCAGAAGTGGCGGCCATCGGCGAGCGCGCCGAAATCGAAGATCTCGACGATGCCGGGGTGTGAGATCTGGTTGACCGCGCGCGCTTCGGCGATGAACCGCGCGAGCACCTCGGGGTTCTTCGAGTACCGGTGATGCAGGACCTTGATCGCGACCTCACGGCCGATCACCGCGTGACGTGCGCGGAACACGCGCCCGAAGCCTCCGGTGCCGAGCTGTTCGCCGACGACGTAGCCCGGTATCGCGACCTCGTCCACCACCGACGGGGACGCGGCGTTCGTGGGCTCGGTCCCGGCGATCGCGTCGGATGCGACTTTGGGATCCCCGCTGTTCGCCACGAAGGGGTCCACCCTACCATCGGAGCACCTCGCGCATCGGGTCGCACGCTGGTCGTGACCGAGAAGGCTACGGGCTGATTGTGGGCGCGAGATCGAGGAGCAGCAGTTCCTGCTGCGATTCGAATGTACTGACAGCAACCTGGGCCCCTCGCCGGTCTGCCACGAGCGTGTCTACCATGATCGACTTGGACGACCACAGCAGCGTTCGCTTCTTGTCGAGGCCGACCTGCATGACCGCGAAGGTGAAACCGTGGAAGCTTGGCCACCGCGTGGCGCGCGCACTCCTTCGACCATTCTCCTTGCACAGCGTGGCCTGCATGCCCGGCGCGACGATCAGCGACGAGATCTGGTCGTTGCCCACCGTGGTGAAGCTCGCGCTGCCCCAGGTGCCCTGCTGGAACGTCTGCGACGTTCGGTGTAGTCCTCGTTGCGGTAGACCGTCACGCCGAGGCCCTGAGATCCTTCAGCGGCTCGATCTCGGCGTGGATTGCCATCGCGCCGTCTTCGGGTGATGACCCGAACACGCGGCGTTGAACAACATGATCAACGGATGGCTGTTGCTGTTGCGCATGATCCGAATGACCGTGTGCAACGCGAAGGCCGATCGGCGCGCACTGCTAACCACGAGACGTTCGGGCGATCCGCAACAGCAACTCGAGACACCGACGAGTCGAGTCGCCGGGACCGCTGACCGCGGCGATATTTCAGCCGTCTTTCGATGATCCGGAACAGTGAGTCATTCGCACACATCCACTCGCACTTCACATGACCACGCTCGCGCTTGGTCTGGCTATTCGTCCCCGCCGCTCCGAAGGCGCTCGTATGTTCGACGACCCGGAGAAGTCCGGCTCGACGCATCGGATCGAGACGGTCGTGGTCATTACGTGAATCTCGAATGTAGGACGGTGGGCGGCGCACCGATACCGGGCCTCGAAGGCGCAGGTCGGGATTGCGTAGGATCGACGGCCATGAGGAGCTCACGATGGTTCGCGATCGTGGTCGTGCTTGTCGGCGCGCGGGTGGCGGCGGCGGATGGGCTCGACGGTGAACGGTTCGCGCCATCGGTCGGCGTGGAGGGAACGTTGGCGGTCGAGCACCCCTCGGTCCCCGACCACAAGGACTGGGGAATCGGGTTGTTCTTCCACTTCGCGAGCGATCAGATCGTGGTGCGCGACGGGGACGACGTCACGCAGAACGTGCTCGAGCGCGCGGTCACCGCGGAGCTCGTAGGGTCGTTCGGCCTGTTCGGAAAGCTGGAGCTCGGATTCGGGTTGCCGTTCCACTTCGTGTACGAGGGTCAGGGATTCGCCGGCGGGGCGGCCGTGCTCGCGCCGACGGAAGGTGTGGGCGATCTTCGGCTGCTGCCCAAGCTCGCGCTGATCCAGGACCTGAAGCCGAGGCGACGGCTGCTGCTCTCGATCGGCCTGCCGCTCACGTTGCCCACCGGCGACGACGAGGCCGTGCGCGGCGCGGGAGGGTTCACCGCGATGCCCGCCCTGATGTTCGGGTATCACCGAACGCGCGGCCTCGGGTTCGGGGTCACGCTCGGCTACAAGTACCGCTCGCAACACCCGGCGAACCTGCCGTACGGCGACGCCTTCGTGTTCCAGCCGTGGATCTCGTATGTCGCGACAAACGCGCTGACGCTGCGCGCCGAGGTGCTCGCCGAGAAGCAGATCGACGCCGCGATCGAAGGCGCGGATCTCCCGATCGAGATCGTCCCGGGGCTCGATTACCGGATCCGTTCCGTGTACCTGTTCGTCGGCGGTGGGATCGGCCTCACGGACGGCGTGGGCTCGCCGTCGTTCCGGATCATCGGCGGGCTTCGCTACCGCTACTTCCGCGATGGCGGCAAGGGTGTCGTCGCGAACCGTGGCGCGAACAACCGCCGAGCCGAGCTCACCACCACCGGAGGTCGCCGATGAAGGTCGGGCTGATCGCGCTCGGCGCACTGGTCCCGCTCGTGGCGCAGGCGGCCCCGCCGGTTCCGCCCGACGACGAATACGTCGCCTGGCGGTGCGGCGACGGCTCGCACATGACCGATGCGCAGGCGGACGACCCGGACTTCCTCGGCGACCTCGACGTCGTCGGCGGCGACACCGCGCCCGCGGCGCTGCGTGCCGCCGACGAGGAGTTCCTCTACCTGCGGATCCGACTCGACGACGATCCCGCGCCGGGCCAGGTGCCGAATCCCGGCGGCGTGTGGGGCGTCGCGTTCGATCTCGACGGCAACCTCGCCGACTACGAGGTGCTGATCGTCGTCGACGCGACGCGGGCCACGCCGGCCGTGGCCGTCCACACGAACGCCACGGTGACCGTGCCGAACTCGCCACTCGATCCTGCCGACGCGCCGCCGGCCATGACCTACGCGTTCGCCGATGCCGTGGCGTCGCGCGCGACGAGCACGACCACCGGCGGCACGCCGGACTACTTCATCGACATCGTCATGCCGTGGGAGGACCTCGAGCCGCTCGGACTCACGCCGGACTCGATCGTCCGCGTCTGGGTCGCGTCGTCGTCGGTGGCAGATGCGCTCGACGGTGACTTCGCCTGCCACGCATCAGGCAGCGGGCAGGTGGTGCTCGACGACTCGGCCTCGCGCAACGATCCCTCCGATCCCGACGGTGGAAGCGGCGACGGGCCACGCCTCGAAGGCGGCGGCGGGTGCGCCGCGGCCGGCGGTGGTGGTGCGGTGCTCGCCGGACTGCTGCTCTTCGCGCTCGCCCTCGCCCGATCTCGCGATCGGTCCTCGAACGCGGCATCTCGCAGCTCGGTCTGAGTGTGACCTTCGACCGCATCGGGCCCGTCATCGCCGCTGCCACGGTGCCGACCGCGAGGCTGCGCCGTTCGCTCGTTTCCGAGCCCGACGGTCGGCTCGCTCACACTCCTTGCACGCCCTCGGTTCAACCGCTCCGGTTCTTGCCAACTCCAGGTTGCGTTCGCCGCTCCGAAAGCCGCATCGACCGGCCTATCCTCACGGCCCGCCGGTCGACTACGCCGACCTGATGGCGGAGAAGCCGCGCCCGACGCTCTACAAGAAATGCGCGGATCGCTTCATGGCCGAGGTCAAGAAGCTGACGGTCCGCGAGAAGGAGATCCGCCAGCAGCTCCTCGACGGCGAGATTCCCGACTCCGACCCGCGGTGGCTGAACAACCGCCCCGTCGGCAAGATCTACGCGCGCGAAGGCCGCACCTCACCCCTCGCGCAGCACGACCCCTGGGGACGGAGGCGCGACGTCGTGATCGGAACGCACGAGCTGCCGAAGGAGATCGCGAAGCTCACCAGGCTCACCTCGTTCGCGCGCGACGGCCATCCAGCGACCCGACGCATCGAACGCGGGCCAACCGGCGCGGGGCCGCTTGCGTTCGGGCAGGTCCACTTCACGCTGCGCTCGAACGTGTGATGCGCGTGCGATCGAACTGGGTTCTGGCTGGGCGCGTGCATCGCGTTTCGCCAGCGGCGGTGACGCCGGAGTCCGCGAACAGTGGGACGATGCGGCGAGGAGATCGCCGTGTCGCAATCCCAGTTCTCGCGCCGCACGTTCCTGAAGGGTGCGGGCGCGATGTCGTTCGCGATGCCGTTCGCATCGCGGCTGCTCCCGAACGCGTACGCCGATGGCGGCGCACTCGCCAACCCCATGATCGAGCGCACCGCACGTCCGCTCAATTACGAAACGCCGCTCGACGTGTTCACGACCCGGATCACGCCGCTCGAGCGGTTCTACATCCGCAACCACTTCGACGTGCCGATGCTCGACGCGACTACGTGGCGGCTTCGCATCGAGGGCCTGGTCGACAAGCCCCTCGAGCTCGGACTCGCCGACCTCGAGAAACTGAAGCACGTCACCGTCGAGGCGGTGCTCCAGTGCGCGGGCAATGGCCGCGGGTTGTTCGTGCCGCGCGTGGCGGGCGTGCAGTGGCAGCGTGGCGCCGTGGGCAACGCGCGGTGGTCCGGGCCGCGCCTCAAGGACGTGCTCGCGCTCGCGAAGCCCAAGGCACAGGCCGCTCACCTCGAGCTGCAGGGCGCGGATCGCTCTGTCATCGAGGCCACGCCGAAGTTCATTCGCGGCATCCCGTTCGGCAAGGGCATGCACGAGGACACGATCGTGGCGCTCCGCATGAACGACGTCGCGTTGCCGCAGGCGCACGGCTTCCCGGCGCGGCTCGTGGTGCCGGGATGGGTCGGGGATGATTGGATGAAGTGGCTGTCGCGGATCGCGGTGCTCGCCGACGAGCCGAAGGGCTTCTTCTACGAGACCGCGTACCGGTTCCCGGTCACGCCGGGCGCTCCGGGTGCGGCGGTGTCGGCGGATCAGATGAAGGTGATGCAGCTGCTCGTGGTCAAGAGCCAGATCGCGACGCCGGCGCCACGCAGCGTGGTCGCGCCGGGGCGCGTCACCGTGAAGGGCGTCGCGTTCGCGGGCCAACAGCGCGTCGCCAAGGTCGACATCTCCGTCGACAGCGGCACGACGTGGGCCGCGGCGAAGCTGGTCGACACCGGCGGCAAGTACGGCTTCACGATGTTCGAGCATGTCGTCGATGCGACACCGGGCAAGCTCCGCATCGTGTCGCGCGCGACCGACGCGGGCGGCGGCGTGCAGCCGGTGACGCCGGTGTGGAACCCGGCCGGCTATCTCTACAACGCGATCGATGGCGTCGACGTGGAGGTGCGCACGTGAAGTCCTCGCTCGTGATGATGCTCGCGCTCGCGGCGTGCGGCTCGAAGGACAAGCCGCCCGGCAACCAGCCGGGCTCGGGCTCTGCAACCGCACGCCCCGCGCCCGGACCGACGCCGGAGATGCTCGTCACCGGCCCGCTGCCCGAGGGACCCGAGGCGGGCATCGCGCACGCCAAGTGTCAGCTCTGCCACACCGAGCAGTACCTCGTGGAGCAGCGGCTCTCCCCCGACGCCTGGAAGAAGACGCTGGCGAAGATGAAGAAGTTCGGGGCGCCGATCACCGACGACGAGGAGGCGCGACTCGCGACGTGGCTCGCGAGCCTGTACACGCCCGAGCTACCGATACGCGAGGCCAAGCTCGTCGAGCGGCCGGCGCTGGCGCTGCCGCCGTCCAACCCGACCTTGTAGCGAGCCACGGGACGTCCGGGCCTGACCCGGAGCAGTCCCGGGACACGTCGTGACCCGGCATGACCCGGGCGAATCGAGGATCTGGCGACCCGGCCGGTGGCACGGACGCTGCTGAGTGCTCGACCCGTGAACGTGATCGCTGAAGGCGCGGTGCTCGGAGCCTACCGGCTCGTCCGCCGGCTCGGTGCCGGAGGGATGGGCGAGGTCTGGCTCGGCGAGCACTCGATGCTGGGCCGATGCGCAGCCGTGAAGCTGCTGCACGAGTCGTTCACCACGCGGCAGGAGATCGTGACGCGGTTCTTCAACGAAGCCCGCGCCGCGACCGCGATCTCGGATCCCGGCATCGTCCAGGTGTTCGACTTCGGCCAGCACACCGACGGCACCGTCTACATCGTCATGGAGCTACTCGACGGCGAGGCCCTGGATCGGCGCCTCGCACGCCAGGGCGCGCTCGCGATCGGCCACGCGCTTCACCTCGTTCGCCAGGTCGCCAGCTCGCTCGGCGCGGCGCACGCGAGCGGCATCGTCCATCGCGATCTCAAGCCGGAGAACATCTTCATCGTCCCCGACCCCGAGGTCGCGGGCGGCGAACGCACGAAGATCCTCGACTTCGGGATCGCGAAGCTTGCCGGCGACGACACCGGAGTGAAGACGCAGACGTCGGCGCTGATGGGTACGCCGGTGTTCATGTCCCCCGAGCAGTGCCGCGGCGCCGGTCAGGTCGACCAGCGCTCCGATATCTACTCGCTCGGCTGCGTCCTGTTCCTGCTGCTCACCGGCCGCCCGCCGTTCGATGCCGAAGGCTCGGGCGAGATCATCGCGATGCACCTGCGCGAGCCGCCGCCCGTGCCATCCTCGATCGCCAGGGGAATTCCCGTCGAGGTCGACGCGCTGATCCTGCGCTGCCTCTCGAAGGATCCGGCGCAACGCTTTGCCTCGGGCACGGCGCTCGCAGCTGCGCTCGGGGTGCTGCTCGGCCGACCGGAGATCGTCGCGGCGCCTCGAGCGGTAACGCCGGTCGCGGTCTCGGTCGTCTCGGTCCCGACCACGCTGTCGGCGGCATCGTCCGAGGTCTCCGCGACGTCGTCACCACGTCGTCGGATCGCGATGGGCGTGGCCGCGCTCGTCCTCGCGACTGCGATCGTCGGGTTCTTCACCGTGCGCGGTGCGAGCGATCCAAGCGTCGCGAGCACGAGCTCGCCGATCGATGCGCCGCCGCGACCACCCCTGGTGCCCGTCGACGCTGTGGCCCGCATCGAGCCCGATGCGGCGATCGACGCATTGCCGCTCGATGCTTCACCACGACGGATCGAGCGAGACGCGACGCCAAGCCCCCGGAGCTCAGGAACCAGCACCCCCAATCCGCGCACGCCCGATTGCGTCGAGATCGACAAGAACGGCATGCCAATCGGAAGATTCAAATGCAAATCAATCGAGCAGTAACGATCGTATTAGCTGTCCTGCACTCGACCGCGCTGGCACAGCCAACCGGTGCGCAGGCAGAGACGCTCTTCAAGCGAGGGCGCGAGCTGATGGCTGGAGGCGAGTACGCCCAGGCATGTGCGTCGCTCGAAGCGAGCCAGAAGCTCGAGCCGTCGACCGCGACGCTCGTCAACCTCGCAGACTGTCGCGAGAAGAATCAGCAGTACGCGACGGCCTGGGGCCTGTACCTGCAAGCCGAGCGCGAGCTGCGTGGGGTCACCGACGTGAATGGCAGCAAGGTCCGCGAGCTCGTCAAGACGCGCGCGGCGACCCTCGAGCCGCGGCTCTCGAAGTTGACGATCAAGGTCCCTGGCGCGAGTCACATCTCGCAGCTCGAGATCCTCCGCGACAACGATCGCGTGGAGCTGGGTGCGTGGAACCAGGCCCTGCCCGTCGACGGCGGCACGTTCAAGATCTCCGCGCGCGCCCCCGATCGTCGCGAGTGGTCGACCACGGTCACGCTGGCGCCGGAAGGAGATGCGCAGGACGTCGCCATCCCGGCGCTCGTCGCATCCACACCACCGCCGGTACCGCCCGTGCCGGCGGTGGCGATGACCGCGAACCTCCCCGAGGAAGCCGACGCTCCTGCACCGGCGACCAAGCGTTCGTTGCGCCTCCCGATCACCTTTGCCGCTGTGACCGTCGCGCTTGGCGGGACTGCCCTGGGTTTCGAGCTGTGGAGTCGCGGGATCTACAGCGACGCCCAGGCGGCAACCGGTCCCGCGAGGCAGAAGCAGCTGCTCGACGCAGCGAACGTGCGCCGCTACGTGGCCGTCGGGCTCGGTCTCGCGACAATCGGATGTGCGGGCACGGCCGTCTATCTCTACCTGCGCGGCCGCGGCGACGAATCGTCGACGAAGCCGCGCCTCTCGATCTCCCCCACCGCGAGCGCGGGCTTCAGCGGTCTTTCGCTCGACGGTCGCTGGTAACGCCCGCAAGGAAGAACCCATGAACAAGATCCTCGTTCTCGCACTCCTCGCGGCCTGTGGTTACACCGACCCGGTCGCGGAACAGCCGGATGCACCACCTCCGATCGATGCCCCCGAGCCGGATGTCCCGGATGCGGAGGTGATGCTCGGTCGGTTCGGTGCTCCGCAGCTCGTTGCCGAATTGAGCACCGCGGACTCCGACAGCACACCCGCGATGACCGCGGATGGGCTGGATATCTTCTTCCAGTCGACTCGGCCCGGCGGCCTCGGCAGCAACGACATCTGGACTGCACGCCGAACGTCCACCACCGATCCGTGGAGCACCCCGGTACTGGTGACCGAGCTGAGCAGCGTGGCCAGCGAGCTCTTTCCCCACGTCTCACCTGACGGTCTGCGGATGTATCTCGCGAGCACGCGAGCCGGAACGAGCGGAGCCGATATCTACGTCACGGCTCGGGCCACGCGCACTGCCACGTGGGCGCCTCCGACCGCAGTCGTCGAGCTCAACACGGTGGCCAACGAACGCCGCGCGTCCGTCACCGCCGACGAGCTCTTGCTCGTCCTCGACTCGGAGCGTGGAAACGCCGGACGCGACCTGTATCTCTCGACGAGGAGCTCCACGAGTAACCCGTGGAGCGCACCGGTTCCGATCACCGAGCTGAACACGAGTGAGTCTGACGCCGGAGCGACCATCTCGGCCGATGGACTCGCCATGTTCTTCGCCCGTGGCCCACTCGTGGGGGACCGCGACCTGTTCGTCGCCACACGGTCGAGCAGGTCGGCGGCATTCGGCCCGCCGACCCTCATCGAGGAATTGAGCTCGACGACCGACGATAGCGACCCCTGGATCAGCGCCGACCAACGAACGCTGCTGTTCGCCAGTATGCGTTCGGGCAACCGCGACATCTACATCGCCACGCGATGATCTCCGAGACCCACCATGTACAAGCTTGCATTGCTCGCACTCGTCGCATGTCGCTACCAGGATCCCGTCGCGGAACAGCCCGACGCATCGGCACCTCCCGATGAGTCCGGGCCGGTCGATCCGCCGGAGATGCTCGGTCGCTTCGGTGCTCCGCAGCTCGTTGCCGAGCTGAGCACCACGGACTCCGATGGCACAGCCGAAATGACGGCAGATGGGCTCGAGATCTTCTTCCAGTCGATTCGGCCCGGGGGCCTCGGTAGCAACGACATCTGGACTGCACGCCGAACGTCCACGACGGATCCGTGGAGCACACCGGTGCTGGTGACCGAGCTGAGCAGCGCCACCCGCGATGTCTTCCCGCACATCTCACTCGACGGTCTGCGGATGTATCTCGTGAGCTCGCGATCCGGAACGAGCGGAGCCGATATCTACATCACGGCTCGGGCAACACGCAGCGCCACGTGGGCACCTCCAACACCAGTCGCCGAGCTCAACACCGTGGCGAACGAGGACCGCGTGTCTGTCACCGCCGACGAGCTCTTGCTCGTCCTCGACTCGGAGCGTGAAAACGCCGGGCGCGACCTGTACTTCTCGACGCGGAGCTCCACGAGCATGCCGTGGAGCGCACCGGTTGCGATCGCCGAGCTGAACACGAGTGAGTTTGACGCCCAGGCGATCATTTCGGCCGATGGACTCGCCATCTACTTCGCGCATGGCCCAACCGTAGGGGACCGCGACCTGTTCGTCGCCACACGCGCGAGCAGGTCGGCACCGTTCGGCCCGCCGACCCTCCTCGACGAAGCGAGCTCGACGACCGAGGATAACGACCCGTGGATCAGCGCCGACCAGCGGACGCTGCTGTTCAGCAGTCTTCGCTCGGGCAACCGCGACATCTACATCGCCACGCGATGACCACCGTCACGAAAGAGCCCTCCATGTACAAGCGTGCACTGCTCGCACTCGTCGCCGCCTGCGGCTACCAGGATCCCGTCGCGGAACAGCCCGATGCACCGGTGCCGGTGGACGGTGAGTCCGATGCGCCGCCCGACGTGCCGCAGGCGCTCGGTGCGTTCGGGGCACCGCAGTTCGTTGCGGAGCTCAACACCCCGGCCGCCGATGACGATCCCGAAACGACCGAGGATGGACTCGAGCTCTTCCTGGCATCGAATCGACCAGGCGGCATCGGGGCCATCGACATCTGGACGGCACGTCGAACGTCAACCACCGATGTGTGGAGCGCACCCGAGCTTGTCGCGGAGCTCAGCAGCACGACCAGCGACACGCATCCGAACGTGTCGGCCGATGGCCTGCGGATGTATTTCTCCAGCTCGCGAGCAGGATCGGGACGGGACATCTATGTTTCGGCGCGTGCAACACGTAGCGCCGCGTGGGCACCCCCAGCCGCGATCACCGAGCTCAACACCGTCGCAGCCGAGAATCGTGTCTCGGTGACCGCCGACGAGCTCGTGCTGGTGCTCGAATCGGATCGCGGCAACACCGGACGCGATCTCTATCTGTCGACGAGGAGCTCGACGTCCAACCCGTGGAGCGCTCCGGCTCCCGTGACCGAGCTCAATTCGAGCGCGACCGACGGCGATCCGATGCTCTCCGCCGATGGACTCACCGTCTATTTCACGCGTTCCGGCGAGATCCTGGTCGCGGTGCGATCGAGCAGGGCCGAGTCATTCGCTGCGCCGACCCGGGTCGACGAGCTGAGCTCGACCTTCGACGACCAGGACCCCTGGATCAGCGCGGATCAACGAACGTTTCTGTTCGCCAGTGACCGCTCGGGCAATCGCGACATCTACATCGCCACGCGATGACCTCCGTTGCACGAAGAGAGACCACCATGCACCAGCTTGGACTGCTCGCACTCGTCGCTGCCTGCGGCTATCAGGATCCGGTCGCGGAACAGCCGGATGCACCGGAGGCTCCGGTCGATGCGCCGGACGTCATGCTCGGTCGGTTCGATGCCCCAGCTCGTGGCCGGGCGGACGAGCGAGCGGCTCCACCGCGTCGCGAGCAGGCGAACGTGTCCGCGCTCTCACCCACGCGGAACCTCGCAACCCGACGGCGAGTGACCGCGAAGTCCGTCTGCTCTGCATGACGTCGAAGCGATCGCGCGGGAACGCCGAGATGGCCGAGCCCGAGGCGAGAGCATCACTGTCGGCGAAATCAAGCAGGCGCCAACGCGAGCGCGCGTGGCGCGGGTGGGGTTGCCGAGCGAGATCCATTCCACGGCCGGGTGTGCGAGGGCTCGCCGGTCGTGGCAATGGCACCGAGGTCGAATCTCGATCCGGTGGTTGGCGGACGAGCGAGCGGCCCCACCGCGTCGCGCGCAGGCGAGCGTGTCCGCGTTCTCGCCC
>Ga0299915_10001142_pt1 | contig 19627 bp, 17 predicted proteins | sample RVTome_13_FD_200263 | JGI IMG/M metagenome (GOLD analysis project Ga0299915, IMG submission 200263) | Soil microbial communities from uranium-contaminated site in the Upper Colorado River Basin, Wyoming, United States - RVT92D227 (version 2) ... | reverse complement strand
TGTTCATTCCGTTGGCGATGAAGGCGGATTTGCCCCCAATCTTTTCACTAATATGGATGCTTTGGAAGTCGTCGTTCAGGCTATCAAAGAGTCTGGGCACGCGTTTAGAAAAGAAGTTTTTCTAGGGTTAGATGTCGCTGCCTCTAATTTTTACAGAAATGGAAAATATTCCATTCGAGATAGAACATCGCCTATGGAAACGAGTGATTTTGTTGCTTATTACCGTGAGCTTTGTCGCCAATATCCACTCGTTCTTCTTGAGGATCCTTTATTCGAAGATGATTGGTCTGGTTGGACAAGCCTGACAAAAGAACTTTCGCCCGTAACAATGATTGTGGGAGATGACCTTCTTTGCACCAATCCGGAGAGGGTTAAAAAAGCGATTGCCCAAAAGGCCTGCAACGCTGTTTTAATTAAACCAAACCAAATCGGGACTATCTCTGAAACCTTAAATGTTATCAAAATCACACGTGATGCTGGTTGGAAAGTCTTTGTTTCTCACCGCTCTGGTGAAACTAATGACACTTTTATCGCTGACTTTGCTGTTGGGGTTGGCGCGGATTTCACGAAATTTGGTGCCCCAGCCAGAGGAGAAAGAGTGGCCAAGTATAATCGGCTGCTGGAAATAGAAGAAGAAATTAAAAAAATCCTAAATGATTAAGCCTATCATTCTTGTTATCCTTGATGGTTGGGGAATTGCACCTTCTGGTCCGGGTAATGCGATTACGCAGTCTAATACTCCCAACATAAATTCTTATTGGTCGGTTTATCCTCACACTCAGCTTGTTGCTTCCGGTGAATCTGTTGGTTTGCCGGCTGGCGAGATGGGCAATTCCGAGACCGGCCACTTAAATCTTGGGGCAGGGAGAACTGTTTATCAAGATTTGCCCCGGATTAACATGGCGATTGCCGATGGCTTGTTTTTTAAAATTCCTGCTTTTCTTGAAGCGATAAATCATGTCAAAAAATTTTCTTCAAACCTTCATTTAATGGGTCTGGTAGGCCAGGGTGGTGTTCACTCCTCAGTCGAACATCTTTATGCCATGCTTCGTCTTTGTCGGGAGCAGAATTTGGAGAAAAATGTCTATCTTCATTTATTCACTGACGGTCGTGATTCACCGCCAAAATCAGCCGCCACCTTCATCGCTCAAATAGAAGCGAAAATTAAAGAACTGCAAGTCGGTCAGATTGCCACCGTGATGGGCCGTTATTTCGCGTTAGACAGAGACAATCGTTGGGAAAGAACACAAAAGGCTTATGAAGCACTGGTAAGCGGCGCAGGTAAAAAGGCAAAAAATCCCGGTGAGGCTATCCAAAATTCGTATCAGCTTGAAAAGACTGATGAGTTTATAGAACCAACAGTGATTGTAAAAGAAAGCGGCGAGCCGGTCGGTAAAATTGCCGATAACGATGCCGTTATCTTTTTTAACTTCAGAATCGACAGACCGCGGCAATTGACTAAGGCTTTTGTTATTCCCGACTTTGAGAACTTAGTTGGTAAAAAGGTGGCTTTTGACCCTTATACGGAAAAATATTACAAAAAAACTGTTGTTGAGCAAGTTATCACCACGACTTTTTCTCGCGGACCAATTCTTAAAAATCTTTTTTTTGTCACGATGACGGAATACGAAAAAGGTCTCCCTGTGAGAATTGCTTTTCCGCCTAACGTGGTCAATCTTCCTTTAGGAAGAATTCTCTCAGAGCGTAATTTACGCCAACTCCGCATTACCGAAACAGAAAAAGAAAGATTTGTAACTTATTATTTTAATGGGCAAAGAGAAGACCCTTTTCCCGGAGAAGATAGAATCATTATCCCTTCTCCTCAAGTGCCTACTTACGATCTTAAGCCGGAAATGTCGGCGCCCCAAATTACTGAAATTCTCCTTAATCGCTTAAAAGAAGGGATTTATGATTTTATTTTGGTTAATTTTGCCAACCCCGACATGGTTGGTCATACCGGCAATTTGACAGCATCAATTCGCGCCTGCGAAGTCGTAGACAAATGCCTCGGGGAGGTGGTTAAAACAGTGACTAATATCGGAGGACTGGTAATTATCACTGCCGACCATGGCAATGTTGAGGAAATGATTAACCTAAAAACCGGCGAGGTCGATACAGAGCATTCAACCAATCCCGTGCCTTTTATTGTTGTTTCTAAAGGCCTTCTGGGCGGAAGTAAAACTTTTATGCAAGGTGTTCTGGGTGATGTCGCGCCGACGATTCTCTCCTTTTTAGATATCCCAAAGCCCATGGAAATGTTAGCCAGCAGGCTTTCTTTATAAAAATTAAATTATGAAAAAAATTTCTAAATGTTCATCCGACTTTAAATTGCCCCCTGATTTAGTTGACTGGGAAAAAGAATATCGCCATTTTACTTGGGAGAAGACAAAAGAAGAACTTGGCTGGGGTAAGAAGGATAGGTTTAATGCTTCATATTTTGCTTTAGAGCGAAATGCGACGAATTTTAATAAAAATAAGATTGCCCTTTATTGGGAAGGGGAAGATGGTGAAAAGAAAAAGTTTACCTTCAATGAGCTTAATGCGCTCGCTTGTCAATTTGCTAATCTTCTGCGCCGATACGGCGTTGAAAAAGGCGAACGGGTTTTCTTTTTTCTACCACGAATTCCCCAGTTCTATTTTGGTTTTTTAGGAACTCTTAAAACAGGAGCGGTCGCTGGGACACTTTTTTCTGCTTTTGGGTCGGGAGCCCTTTTTGATCGTTTAAACGATGCCGGAGCAAAAATTTTGGTGACCGACAAAGAACTAGTAAAGCGTGTTAAACCGATTGACCGGAAACTTAAGAGGTTAGAAAAAATTATTTTAGTCGAGGAGCTAGAGGAACTGCTTAAGCACGAAAAAACTACCTTTAAAACAACAAAAGTTAAACCAGATGAACCTGCTTTTATGCTCTATACTTCTGGAACCACCGGGAAACCAAAAGGTGTGGTTCACGCTCATCAAGCGATTCTTCTTCAATATCAGACAGCCAAATGGGTCCTTGATATTCACCCAGAAGATGTTTATTGGTGTACGGCTGACCCTGGTTGGGTCACAGGTATTGCTTACAGCATTTTAGGCTCTTGGGCGATGGGGACGTCTTCTCTTATCTATTCAGGCAGATTTGAACCGGAAAAATGGTATCAATTGATTCAGGATTATAAAGTGACTATTTGGTATACCGCGCCGACGGCGATTAGGATGCTGATGGCTAAAGGGAAAGATTTGGTGAAAAAATATGACTCATCTTCACTTCGCCATCTATGTTCGGTAGGCGAACCCCTAAATCCTGAATGCGTCTTTTGGGGTAAACAGGCTTTTGGTCTGCCTTTTCATGACAACTGGTGGCAAACCGAAACGGGCGGCATTCTTATTGCCAATTATCCTTCGATGGATATCAAACCAGGTTCGATGGGCAGACCAATACCGGGCGTTAAGGCGGGAATTGTTAATGATAAAGGCCAGGAACTGGGCTTAAAACAAATTGGTAATTTGGCGATTAGACCTGGTTGGCCATCGATGATGAAAACGATTTGGCACCGTCCGGCGAAATATAAAAGCTACTTTAAGGACGGGTGGTACATCACCGGTGATCTGGCTTATAAAGATAAGAATGGTTACTTTTGGTTTGTCGGCCGGGCGGATGATGTGATTAAAACCTCGGGTGAGCGCGTCGGACCTTTTGAGGTTGAGTCAAGCTTAATTGAACACCATTCAGTGGTAGAGGCAGGAGTCATTGGTAAACCTGATGCTTTGCGAGGACAGATAGTCAAGGCTTTTGTCGTCCTCAAGCCGTCTGTTAGGCCTTCAGAGGCCTTAAAAGCCCAACTTCAGCAGTATGTTAAAACCCATTTAGCCGGTCATGCTTACCCGCGAGAAATCGAGTTTATCGACAAACTTCCCAAAACCAGGAGTGGTAAAATAATGAGAAGAGTCTTAAAAGCCAAAGAATTGGGTTTGCCGGTGGGCGACACGTCGACTTTGGAAGAATATTAAAAAGGAGGTGAATAGATGCCAGAACAAGAAAAAAAGCAAAGTCCAATCAAAGGCGACCAAACCGATAGACGCCTGGATAGTAATTTAAGGAACATGATGGAGCAAGGAGTCGCTGGGCCGTCAACCTTAAGGTCAGAGCTTTGGGAGCAGCTCAATGCGATGTCACGCAATAGATAATTTTGCTAGAGGTAGAGAAGTAAAGTAAATTCGCCTTTAGGTTGTACTTGTTCAAAGTGTTTGATGGCGTCGGAAATTTTTTCTCTTCTTATTTCTTCGTGAATTTTAGTCATCTCGCGGCAAATGACGATGGGAATATCACCGAAGGTTTCTTTTAAATCTGTTAGAGTCTTTATAAGACGATAGGGAGATTCATAAAAGATAATTGTCAGACCTGCCTGCCGGCAGGCAGGTTGTTGAATTGCTTTTAAGCTTTCAAATAATTTTCTTCTCTTTCCTTGCTTTTTGGGGAGATAACCAAGGAATAAAAATTTGTCGGTCGGCAAACCTGAGGAGACAAGAGCCGTTAAAATCGCGGAAGGACCAGGGATAGCCTCAACGGCAATTTCCTGACTGACGCACTCTCTTACCAGCTTAAAGCCGGGGTCGGAAATAGTCGGCGTGCCGGCGTTGGACACCAAGGCCACATTTTTACCCTCTTTAAGAAACTGGATTATTTCCGGAATTCGTCGTAATTCATTTTCTTCGTAATATGAAATCAACTTTGCGAGGTGAAACCTCGTACGAGGTGAAACCTCGCAAGGCTTGTCTTGAATATTCTGTAAGAGAAGACCGGTTTTACGGGTGTCCTCGCAAGCGATAACATCAACCTCACTAAGTATCCGTCTGGCTCTTAAAGTGATATCTTCCATGTTGCCAATGGGAGTTGAGACAATATATAATGTTCCCATACTTGGTATCTTAATATCTTAGTCTCTTAATATCAAATATATGCGCCAATTTTTAATGGGAAACGAGATTTTGGCTCGGGCGGCTTATGATGCAGGGGCCAAAATAATGTTTGGTTATCCAATTACGCCGGTGACCGAAGTTTTTGCCACCTGGGTAAGGCTTATTAACAATTCTCAAAGGCTGGGTTTGCAGACAGAGGATGAGATTGCGGCCGGATTTGGGGTTTGTGGGGCAGTTTTGGCTGGAGAGCGTGCTTTTACCGCCACTGGCGGACCGGGCATGATTTTAATGCAGGACCCGCTTTCCATGGCAGAGGCGATGAGACTACCCATGGTAGTTTTTGATGGCCAGCGGGGTGGTCCTTCCACAGGGCAAGTGATTTATTCTCAACAGGAAGTAAATTTGGCCATTTATGGCGGCAATGGCGAGGGCCTGCGTCTTGTTTACTCGACTTCCACACTTGGGGAACTTTATGATTATGGCAAAAAAGTTTTTGAGGTGGCTTGGCAATATCGCTTTCCGACCATTCTCCTTTATGATGGCTATCAAGGTAAGATGAAGGGGGAAGTAGAAATACAACAGACAACAGACAACAGACAACAGACAACTTTGAAGCTTGAGCCGATTTTAACAGGCAATATGAGAAATACCTATAATTTGGAAGAAGAATTAGGCGAGGTGGTTCAGAACTCAAAAGCGGATTTTGATAAAGCTGCTCCTAAACTTGTGGAATACGAGACAAAAGAAACAGAGGATGCTCAAATTATTATTTTAGCCCACGGAATTGTGGCATCAGCCGCCAAAAAGGCGGTTGAAAAGCTTCGTGAAAAAGGTTTGAAAGTTGGATTATTGCGGCCGATAACCCTTTCTCCGTTTCCAGAAGAAGCGGTTTCTCGAGCAATTGAGAGAGTAAGACAAGTGATTGTTTTTGAATCATCGCTTGGTCAATTTTCAAGACTAGTAAAGGCGCATGAGTACGGCCTTGAAGTCCCAATTGTCGAAATTCAAAAACCGGGCGTTGGTTTTACGCCTGAGGAAATTGAACAGAAAGTAAAAAGCTATCTGGGAAAATAAGATGATAGAGCCAAATTTTCCGAAATCATTTAAAATCGAAACAAAGCCGGCAAAATTTTGCCCTGGTTGTGGATACAATCTAATTCTTAGGAATCTTGGTTGGGTCATTGATGAAATGGGAATTCAGTCAAAGTCTGTCTTTATGACGGATATTGGTTGTAACCTTTTGGCCTGGGATTATTTCGATTTACCGAGTTGTCAGACTCACCATGGTCGAACCGTGCCCACCGCGGCCGGCTTTAAGATGGCTGACCCGGAAAAACTTGTCATTTGTTTAATTGGTGATGGAGGCGGTTATGCAATCGGTCTCCAAAATTTAATTCATGCTTGCCTGCGCAACAGCCCAATCACGATTATTTTAGTGAATAATCTTGACTATTCGATGACCGGCGGGCAAGTTTCTCCCACCAGTCTTGAAGGACAAATTACCGACTCGACGCCCTTTGGGAAAAAAACAGAAATTCAAGGCCAGACTTTCTATGGACCAGAAACCTTAAAGCGTTTGGCTAATAAAAATGCGTATATTGCCCGTACTTCAAGTGATAAACCTGAAGAAGTAAAAAGCTACCTCAGAAAAGCTCTGGAAACTCAAAAGCAGGGAAATTTCGCCTTCGTGGAGATTATTTCGGCTTGCCCGACGAATTGGCGAACTGACGCCGCGGAAACAATTAATAAATTAAAAGAGCTGGAAAAAATTTTTCCACTGGGGGAAATTGTATGAAAATTCTTTTCGCTGGAGAAGGTGGACAGGGAGTCCAGTTAGCCGCGGAAATCTTGGCGCATGCTGCCTTTTTGGAGGGCAAAGGTGCCTCTTTAATCCCTAATTTCGGCGTGGAGCAAAGAGGCGGGGTATCATTGGCGTTTATTATTATCGACAGGGATGTTTCCTATCCAAAGTTTGAGAAAGCGGATATTTTAGCTGTTTTTTGCGACCGGGCAATTAAAAGAGTCCAAAGGTATATCGATAGGTCAACGATAATTTTTTCTGGGCCAGCTGTCACCAGCAAGGTGAGCGAAAATCAGGAATTTAGGGTTGAAGATAAAGATTTACCAGTGAAAGTTTGGAATATCCTCGTCTTGGGGAAAATCGTGAAACAAACGAAAATTGTCAATAAAAAGCAAATTATAACTGCTCTTGAGGAGAAATTAGCCGAGAAATTTAATAAAGACCCATCACTCAAAGAATTAAACCTTAAAGCACTCTTATGAAAGATTTTAAACCAAAAACGATTAAAATTAAAAACGGCTCTTGGACAGTATTTTTAGAACTTTGTAAAGGTTGTGGAATTTGTCTGATTAAGTGCCCCCAAAAAAGTTTGTTTTTTTCCAAAGAGCAAGGCATGTATGCCAATTCCACCGCCCAGACCGACCCTGACAAATGCCTTCTTTGCGGGATTTGCGAACTGGATTGTCCAGAAGCCGCCATTAAAGTGGTGAAAGAGGGAAAAAGATGAATCTAAATTTGGAGCATTTAATCCTGACGGTTGGTTATTTAGGTGTTTTTTTTATCATTTTTGCTGAGTCTGGCCTTCTTTTCGGTTTCTTCTTTCCTGGAGATAGTCTTTTAATAACCGCTGGACTTCTTGCCTCAAGGGGACATTTAAATATTTTTATTCTGATTTTCCTCTGCATGGTAGCGGCAATTGCGGGAGATTCGGTCGGCTATCTCTTTGGCAAAAAAACCGGGAAGAGAATTTTTAATCGAGATGATTCAATTTTTTTTCACAAGGATCATTTACTAAAGGCAAAGGCTTTTTACGAGAAACATGGAGGGAAAACGATAATTTTAGCTCGCTTTATGCCCTTAATCCGAACTTTTGCGCCGATTGTGGCCGGTGCGGCAGAAATGAAATACAAAAGGTTTATTTCTTTTAATGTTTTCGGAGGTATTTTTTGGGTCCTTTTCATGACGCTTTTCGGTTACTTTTTAGGCAACGTCGTTCCTGATATTGACCGGTATATTGTTCTAGTAATAGGTATTGTTATCTTTCTCTCACTCTTGCCAACCCTTATTCACTTTTGGAAGACTTATCGTCGGAGAATCTTTTCCCAAGTTGTGGTGAAATTAAAAAGGATATCACCCTTATCCAAAAAACATGAGTGAAGAACCAGAAGTGGTGACTAAAGGACTTCAGAAAATTAAGAAACTCTTTCGCAAGGTTGGTCCGGGTTTTATCACCGGAGCGGCGGATGATGACCCTTCGGGTATAGCAACCTACTCTATTGCCGGTGCCCAGTTTGGCTACAGACTAAGCTGGTTATCTCTCTTTTTACTGCCGATGATGATTGCCATTCAGGAAATGTGCGGCCGCATTGGTATGGTTTCAGGAATGGGTTTGGCGGGAACGATAAAGAAATTTTATTCCAAGAAACTTTTGCTTTTGGCCGTTACTCTTTTAATTGTCGCCAATACTATTAACATCAGTGCCGATCTAGGCATTATGGCCGCCAGTTTGGAAATGCTTATTGGCTGGCCCTTTTTAATTTGGCTTGTTTTGGTGACGCTCTTAACGCTAGTCCTTGAAATCTTTGTTTCTTATAAGCGTTATTCAACATTTTTAAAGTTTATGGGGCTTTCTCTTTTAGTTTATGGCCTCACAATGTTGATTACCAAACAAGACTGGGGAGAGGTAGCAAGAAATACTCTTATTCCTCATCTTAATTTCAATGGCGTTTATCTAATGACTATGGTTGGTTTTATCGGGACGACAATTTCACCATATCTTTTTTTCTGGCAAGCCTCAGAGGAGGTTGAAGAAGAAATCGAAGACGGCCAGGTTAAGGATTTTGATAAGAAACCAAAAGTTGGCAGAAGACAGATTGCTTTTTTACGACGAGACACTATTGTTGGTATGGTTTTTTCCAATATTGTGGCATTTTTCATCGTGCTGACCGCCGCGGCAACTTTGCACGCCAATGGAATTACCGATATTGAGACACCTTATCAAGCCGCACTGGCCCTAAAGCCACTCGCAGGTAATTTTGCCTTCTTTCTTTTTACTTTTGGAATTGTCGGCATCGGTCTTCAGGCAGTGCCGATTTTGGCTGGCTCGGTCGCCTATGCGGTTTCTGAGGCTTTTGGTTTTCAGGAGGGACTCAGTAAAAAATTAGAACAGGCCAAAGCATTTTATTTTGTGATAGTTTTGGCAACTATAGTTGGCGGTATTATCAACCTTGTAGGCATTAATCCTATCCGTGCTCTTTATTACACGGCGATTATCAACGGTCTTATTTCCGTTCCTCTGATTGCCATCATTATTAAACTTTCTGATGATGCCAGAGTGGTTGGCAACTTTAAAACCTCAAAAATTAATAAAATAATTGCTCGGGTGACATTCGTTTTTGTGGGAACTGCTTCGATTTTGTTGATTGCAGGCTTAGTTAAGCAGTAATTAATACTTTCTAATCACTCCCACCACACGGCCTTGGATTTGGACTTTGGTGGTAAAAATGGGGGACATTTTGGCGTTGGCAGGCTCAAGCCTTATTCGGCTGGCTTCGCGGAAATAGCGCTTTAGCGTCGCAAATCCATTTTCCAGAAGTGCCACGACAATATCACCATTTTTGGCCTCTTCTTGTTGTTCGATAACAACAAAATCACCATCTAGAATGCCATCGTCAATCATCGATTCACCCTTAACCTGAAGGACGTAGGAGGATTTTTTTGCTCCTACTAAGTCAGCAGGTGTCGATAAAGTCGCATTTGGGTCTGTATAGGGTTCAATCGGCGCTCCGGCAGCGATAAAGCCAAGAATAGGAAGTTCGACTGAGGCTGTCATCTGGGCTAGTTTCTTATCAACCAACTCTAAACCTCGCACCGCACCATTGTAGCGGCGAATAAGACCTTTTTTGGCCATAGCCAGAAGATGTTCATGAACAGTGGCCAGAGAGTGAACACCAAGAGCATTGGCAATTTGTTGGAGGGTGGGAGAATAGCCGTTTTTTTGAATATACTGGCTTAAGAAATCCAAGATTTGTTTCTGGCGTTTATATAAAACAACGGGCATGTTGTAATTAGACTACCAAATAAAACCCAAAGAAGTCAAGCCCCACTTTGTCCGCCAGGGCGGACTCCGTTATGGGCGCAGACCCTTCCGGAGCCTGAGCAAAGCGATGGGCGAAGGAGGGTCAAGGGGCAATCTGGGCAATTATTAAGTAAAATCTTAGCTGGACTTTATGTCAGAGAATGCTTAAGATGAGAATATGAAATTTTTCTGCCGCCTTCTTTTTTTTCTTCCATTTTTCGTCTTTCTTCTCTTGTCATCTTTTACCCATATTTATGCTGCCGATGAATTTTTTACCAACTACGATGTCTTTTATGAAGCCACTACCCAAGGAAAGATAAAAATAACCCAAAATATCACTCTTACCAATAAATTTTCCAATCTTTACGCAACCCAGTATTCTTTCAATCTGGAAAAAGTTCACCCAGAGAATATTACTGCCGTTGGTCAATCAGGGCCGATGGAAGTGAAAACGCAGACTGAAGGAGAAAAAACGACAATTATCCTCAATTTCGATGAACAGGTAGTAGGCAAGGGAAAGACATTAAAATTTACCTTAAATTATGAAGTTTCGGATTTTCTCCATCAATATGGTCAGGTCAGGGAACTTACCTTGCCTAAACTTACCAGTGCGGAACAAATAGATGAATATAAACTCACTTTAAAAGTACCTCATAATTTTGGCAAGCTCGCTTACATCTCACCGAGTCCAAAATCGCAAAATATCGAACAGTCGGCCCAATATTTTTATTTTGACAAAGAACAGCTTACTACTTCTGGAATTGTTGCCGCTTTCGGGGAATTTCAGATTTTCGACTTTGTCTTAACTTACCATTTGGAAAATACTTCCGCCGAGAGGGTGAGAACGAAAATCGCCTTTCCGCCGGACACAAATTATCAAAAAATAGCTTATCAAAAAATAAATCCTCAACCTGAGAATTTAGAGGTTGACGTGGACGGAAATTGGCTGGGTGCTTATCTTCTTAGTCCGAAAGAAAAATTTGAAGTTTTAGCCTATGGTCAGGTAAAAATTTTTGCTTCACCTCAGTATGAAGAAAGCTCAATACCAAGCTCACCGGAAGATTTGGCAAAATATCTTGAACCTCGAAAATTTTGGGAGATAGAAGAAGAGGAAATTAAAACAATAGCAAAAAAACTTAAAACCCCTAGACAAATTTACAATTATGTCGTTGACACGCTTGACTATGATTATAGCCGTGTTAGAGAAGGGGCCAAACGTTTTGGTGCATTGGAAGCACTGAACAACCCAAAGAGAGCAATTTGCATGGAATACACTGATCTTTTCGTCGCTCTGGCCAGAGCCGCCGGTATTCCTGCACGCGAAATTAATGGCTTCGCTTACACTGACAACCCGCTTCTCCAACCATTAAGTCTTGTTCAGGATGTCTTACACTCTTGGCCCGAGTATTGGGATGACAAAAAGAAAGCTTGGGTGCAAATCGACCCCACCTGGCAGGATACCACCGGCGGAATCGATTATTTTACAAAGTTAGATTTAGGGCATTTCGTTTTTGTCATTCACGGCCAAGACAGTCAAATACCGGCTCCGGCCGGCGCTTACAAGGATGTCCGTTTTCCCAAGAAAGACATCCAAATATCTTTTGGTCAATTTCGCGAATCAGAAGGGACGGCCTTTGACATCGAATTTCAACTTTCCAAACAAATACCAACAGAAAGGCCTACTGAGGGAAAAATTATAATCACAAATTTCGGCAACGAGGCAATTTATAACTTTACAATCAGTACTCAGACACAGAACCTTAAGCTTCTGACAGACCAAAGCACAACGATAGCAATTTTACCTCCTTTCGCCCATCAAGAAATCCCAGTTAAAGTCGAGGCGTTGAAGTTTTTTTCCCAAGGAACAGGAAAAATCATTGTTCTTAGCGATAGGCAACAATTTGAGTATAATCTTACCTACCAATCAATAATTTTAAAGTGGGCCCTACCCCTCTTTGCCGGCTTTCTTGCATTCGTTATCCTGCTTTTCCTTGCTCGTCGGGGTCTTGTTTTTTTTCGGCAAAGGCATAAAGGCGGAAACAGATTTTAAATTTGTTTTGTTTACACTGAGTAAAACGAATGTGTTTGCACTGAGCGAAGCGAATGTGTTAAGATTAAGAGCATGAAATCACTGCTTCGATCGTTCTTTATTAATGGGCTCTCGCTCTGGTTAGTCAGCCAAATAGTCTCCGGTGTGACTTTCGCGCGAGGATATGAAACTCTACTTATGGCCGCTGCTGTTTTGGGAATCTTTAACCTTTTGGTACGCCCTTTAATAAATATTCTTCTTTTACCAATTAATATTTTAACTTTAGGAACTCTCAGGTGGCTGGTAAACGTTTTCACTCTTTATTTCGTCACTCTTCTGGTTCCGGATTTTGAAATTACTGGTTTTCACTTCGCGGGATCTTCTTTTCAGGGAATAGTTATTCCCTCTCTTAGTTTAGGAACTATTTGGGCGTTTGTAGCCGTTTCCTTTTTAATAAGCATTATTTCGGGACTGATTTTTTGGTTGGTAAAATGAAAGAAGCGATAATTGGCGTACAAGTTTTGCTTTCTGTCCTTTTAATCATCGTGATTCTGTTGCAGGTGAAAGGAACAGGTTTGGGTCAAGCTTGGGGCGGTGGTGGGGAGTTTTACCGCTCCAAAAGAGGACTTGAGAAAATTCTTTTTCGAGTTACCATTGTTATCGCTTTTCTTTTCTTCATCAGCTCAACTATCCTAAGTATAATGTGATGGTTAAAAAAATCCGTTTTTTTTGGCGGCTTTTAATCACTTTTTTCGTTCGCAGAAAAGAGATAGTCCTTGCCAGTTTTCTTATCGGAATTTTATCTTTTTTTCTTTTACCGGCCATTCTTAGCTTTCTTCCCAAAAGACAAAAAACGGAGTCAATCGGACTAGTCGGCCGATACACATTAGAAAATATCCCTGAAAGTATCCAAAAATTAATAAGCCTCGGTTTAACGCAGATAAAAGAAGACGGAACTGTCAGTCCAGGACTCGCCCGTGAGTGGTCAATTAATGACAACGGTAAAACATACACTTTTGTTTTGGATGAAAATCGCTCTTGGCACGACGGAAGCGAAGTTAAAGCAAAGGATATTAATTATAATTTTAAAGATGTCGCCATTGAAATTTTAGACGCAAAAACCATCAAATTTTCTCTTAGCGAACCATTTTCTCCTTTTCCGGTCACCGTCTCAAGGCCGGTTTTTAAAAAAGGGTTTATTGGCGCGGGTCAGTATAAAGTTAAAAAAATAACCCGCAACGGCGAGTTTGTTCAAACGATTTTCCTTCAGTCTTTAAACAAAAAGAAATCTAATTTGCATTACCGTTTTTATCCGACAGAGGCGGCGGCAAAAACCGCTTTGAAACTCGGAGAAGTTGAAAGTTTAGAAAATATGATCGATTTTTCCGGTTTTGAGGGGTGGAAAAATATTGAAATTAAACCACAGATAAAATACGATAGATACCTTGCGATTTTCTTCGATACCACAAAGCCAAATTTGGCAGAGAAAAATCTTCGACAGGCGCTTGCGTATTCTCTCCCTAAGGGAGAGAACCAAGAAAGAGTTTTAGGACCTATCTCACCTTCTTCTTGGGCCTATAATGGCGATGTAAAACCTTACGACTATGACCTAGAGAATGCAAAAAATCTTCTGGAAAAGGTGGTTGAGAAAAATCAAAAAATTTCCATAAGACTCGCAACTAGCCCTTCGCTTTTGTTTGAAGCAGAAAAAATAAGAAGCGCTTGGGAAACTTTGGGAGTAGAAACAGAGATTGAACCAATGAGTTCTTCCACTGCGGACTTTCAGGCGCTTTTAGCGATTCAACAAATCCCTTCTGACCCTGACCAATATTCTCTTTGGCATTCAAGTCAGGAAGTCGCCAACATCACCCATCTTAATAACCCCAGAATCGATCAACTTTTAGAGGAAGGTAGAAAAACCCAAGACATCGAGAAAAGGAAGAAGATTTATTTTGATTTTCAAAGATTTTTGGTCGAAGAAGTTCCTGCTATTTTCCTCTATCATCCCGTCACCTACGAAATCCGACGCAAATAATTTCCAAAGATTTGGTTTTTTTGGTATAATTAAGGCCAGGCCGCAGTGGTGAAATGGTATACACGCAGCGTTCAGAACGCTGTCCGCATTAGCGGGTGGAGGTTCGAGTCCTCTCTGCGGCACATTGTTTTTACGCTCATATTTTGTTAAAATAGAGAAAATTTTTGCGGACGTGGCGGAATTGGCATACGCACAGGCTTGAGGAGCCTGGATCGTAAAAGGTCGTGGAGGTTCGAGTCCTCTCGTCCGCACTAAAAAATTTAACAATTTTTCAGTGTTAACACCTAAGTTGAAAGGGTTTACCCTGAGGAGTGAAACGACGAAGGGCCGCTTAGCTCAGTTGGCTAGAGTAGCCCGCCCCGCCTGCCAAAGCTATGCTTTGCATTGCGGGCAGGCAAAAATTTGGGCTCATGGCTCAGTTGGTTAGAGCGTCTCGTTTACATCGAGAAGGTCCCAGGTTCGAATCCTGGTGAGCCCACAGTTTAGGCGGGAGGTCAGGGGTTTCTGGCGAAGCCAGATTCTGCTCCGCGGGACGAGGCCTCTAGCGGCCACATTTGTATGTTTTATACTCTGAGAACATTAACAAATTCTATACTGGTTATACAGCGAACCTTGAAAAAAGAATAAATCACCACAACTTAGGTTTAGACAGGTGGTCTAAAAGAGGTATTCCATGGAAATTAGTATATTTAGAGAAATATAAAACACGAAGGGAGGCAATAAAAAGAGAGGGGTACTTGAAAACTGGAGTAGGGCGACAATTAATTCTAGCCAGGATAGCCAAGGTGGTCACGGCGCGTGTCTGAAAAACATGAGATGTCAGTTCGACTCTGACTCCTGGCACTAAAAAACCTGTTGGTTTTTCTTTGAAAATTATTCTGCGGGAGTAGTTCAGTAGTAGAACGTCTCCTTGCCAAGGAGAAGGTCGCGGGTGCGATGCCCGTCTCCCGCTCATTTTTATTTTAAGAAATTATTGGGAGGTCGTCTAACGGTAGGACAACAGACTTTGGATCTGTTTATCCAGGTCCGAATCCTGGCCTCCCAGCTGATAAAATTAGGTTTGATAACAAGAACCAAACTAGAACTGTTCGAACAAAATATGAAATTATTTTTAACATCGGCAGGATTAAGTAATAAAACTTTAGTCGGTGCATTTAACGATTTAGTTGGTTTACCTAATGAAAAAATTCACATAGCTTTTATTCCAACCGCCGCAAATGTGGAACCAGGAGATAAGGATTGGCTAATTGGTGATTATGCGAACCTAAAAAAGCAAAATTATATTGTAGATATTGTTGACATCTCTGCTTTACCAAAAGAGGTCTGGCTTCCACGAATTAAAGAAGCAAATGTGATATTTGTAGGGGGAGGAAATACTTTTCACCTGATGCACTGGTTTGAAAAGTCAGGGCTAAAGGATTTGTTACCCGAGTTGATTAAAACCAGGGTATATGCGGGTATAAGTGCAGGTAGTTGTATTGCTGGTCCCACAATCTATAACTCTGTCCAGAATTTATTTGGAGAAAAATATGATTTAGAAATTAAAGAAGGAATGAATTTGATTAACCTTCAAATCATACCTCACCTAAATTCTCCATACTTTACTAAAATCCGTGAAGAAAATTTAGAGAAGGCATCAAAAGATTTATCAGAACCAGTGTACGCAATAGATGACAATTCAGCGGTTATAGTTAATGGCAACGAAATTGAGGTTGTTTCAGAAGGCAAATGGAAGAAGTTTAATTAATAAACTTTAGTTTGACGAATAATTTGGGATAAACGCAGTCTCGTTAAATGAGATAAAATACGTTCGAATAGCGTCCACGGTTCGCAACTTAGACCTAGTAGGTGGGAATCTTACTATCTAGGTCAAGGTTGTTAACGCGCTAGAAAAGTTGTATAATAGGTAATAGGAATTAGTGCTCGGAGACGGGCATTTTTTTTATAGCTTATGGACATTCGAAACGGAGAAACAATATATGAGTAACATAAGGAACGTGGCGATTATCGCTCACGTTGATCACGGAAAAACTACTTTAGTTGACGCCCTTCTCCGTCAATCTAAAACCATGCTTGCCAAAGATGTCGCGCAAAATGACTGCATTATGGACAGTAATGAACTTGAACGCGAGAGAGGAATCACTATTTTTTCCAAAAACGCTTCCATTGTTTGGCGTGACACAAAAATTAATATCATCGATACGCCGGGACACGCTGATTTTTCCGGTGAGGTAGAACGAGTTTTGAAAATGGCTGATGGCTGTCTTTTATTGGTGGATGCGCAAGAGGGACCCATGCCCCAAACTCGATTTGTTTTAAAAAAAGCGCTTGAATTAAAACTTAAAATTATTGTGGTTATTAATAAAATTGATAAACCCAACGCCAATATTAGTGAAGCATTAAACAAGACTTTTGATCTTTTTATCGATTTGGATGCGGACGAGGAAACCACTAATTTTCCGATTATCTATGCGTCTTCAAAACTAGGTAAAACTGGGCTTGAACCGGATTTGGACAAAATGGTCGATGCCACCACTTTATTTGACGCAATCGTCAAATACATTCCTAAACCCTCAGGTGATCCCAATTTACCTTTACAGATGCTGGTGACCTCAATTAATTGGGATAATTTTAAAGGAAGAGTCGCACGAGGCAGAATCTATAATGGCAAGATTAATGCCGCCCAAGAAGTGACGAAGATTGATCACCAGGGCCAGATAAAAAAATACCGCCTATCATCGCTTGTCACTTTTCAAGGATTAGAACAAGTGGAAACAAAAGAAGCTGAAGCCGGAGAAATCGTGGCTGTGGCCGGAATACCCGATATTATGATAGGAGAAACGATAGCTGATCCTGACCAACCTCAAGCCCTACCTTTACTTAAAATAGAAGAACCAACCGTTAAAATGATTTTTAGCATCAATGCTTCTCCTTTTGCCGGCAGAGAAGGTAAATTGACGACTTCCAGGCAAATTGGCGAAAGGCTTTACAAAGAGCTCGAAAATGATGTTGCCTTAAAAATTGAGGATAATCCCGACGGCGGCTGGATCGTCTCCGGTCGAGGAGAACTGCATTTGGCGATTTTAATCGAGCGACTTCGCCGTGAAGGTTATGAATTTCAAGTATCTCAACCACAAGTCATTACCAAAGAAGAAAATGGACAGAAAATGATTCCTTACGAAGAGGTTTTTATTGATGTTCCCGAAGAACATTCCGGGAAAGTTATTCAGAAATTAGGCAGTCGCTACGGAGAAATGAAAAACATGGAAGTCAAAGACGGCATTGTTCATTTAGTTTTTAATATTCCAACACGGGGGTTATTCGGCTATCGTAATGAATTTATGACCGATACCAAAGGTTTAGGAATCATGAACACCCTTTTTTACCAATATATGCCCGAAAAAGGAAATTGGAAAAAAAGAGAAAAAGGTTCGCTCGTGGCACACGAAACCGGAATTACTCGACTGTATGGATTAACAAATTCTCAAAATAGGGGAGAGCTGTTCGTTGAATCGGCTGTTAACGTTTATAAAGGACAAGTTATCGGACAAAACGCCCGTAGTGACGATATCAGCGTTAATGTTTGCAAAGAAAAACAGTTGTCTAATATGCGTTCAAAAGGGGATGGTGTAATGGCGCATTTTAATACTCCAAGAATTATGGATCTTGAAAACGCTTTGGAGTATATCGATGAATCAGAATTAGTTGAAGTAACCCCAAAATCTATCCGTATCCGTAAAATAATCCTTCCTTAAAAATCTCCAACAAAAGATTGAATTTGTATCTAAAAGTAAGTATAATATTAATTAATATTTGCTTGCCGCGGTGGTGGAATGGTAGACACGCAAGACTTAAAATCTTGTGAGTGCAAATCACTCGTGAGAGTTCGAGTCTCTCTCGCGGCACTAAAAAATTTAACAATTTTTCAGTGTAAACACCGGGGATTAGCTCAGTTGGCTCGCACTGAAAATTAGTTGGAACTAATTTTCAGTGTAAAAGCGCACGGTTTGCACTTGAAAATTCGGAGACTAGTTCATCGGTAGAACGCTCGGTTTGCACTTGAAAAATCGGGGATTAGCTCAGTTGGTAGAGCGCACGGTTTGGGACCGTGAGGTCGTGAGTTCGAATCTCACATCCCCGACAGATTTTTCAAGTGTAAAGGTTTACACTAAAAATTAGCAACGACTAATTTTCAGTGACCGAGAGGTGCAGGGTTCGATTCCCTGGTCTCCGACATAAAGATGCGCTTGCGCTGAAAAGCGAAGCTTTGAAGCGGGATTAGTTGATCGGCTCAACATCAGCTTTCCAAGCTGAGAAGACGGGTTCGACTCCCGTATCCCGCTCTTATTGTGAAAAATTGACCTCTTGACACCCTGTAATTAATTTGTTAATTTTCATACAGGATATGAAAAAAGGAATTCTTCACTGGAAACCATTAACGCTTCTTGCCTCTTTCTTGATTTTACTTCTGGCTGCTCTCTGTATTGTTCATATTTCGCCAGTAATTTCTGCTGAAGATTACCAAATAAGAGACGGCGGAAATGCTTGGAAGCAAAACAAAAAAGGACCTGAATTTGTCCCCGACGAAATCGTAGTACAATTCCGCGAGAGAGTCTCTCCTCAAGCTGCTGAAGGTATTATTCGCAGCCAGAACGCGAACATCTTAAAAGTGGGGGAACGCTCAAGACTTTATCGTTTAAGGCTTGCTCAAGGAGCCAATATCGAGGCTGTTATCGAAGCCTTTAAAAAAGTTCCTGAAGTCGCCAATGTTGGCCGTAATGCCATAGCCCAAACCTTTAGCGCCCCTAATGATACTTACTATTCCTACCAATGGCATCTAGATAATCCTACCTGGCATGGAATAAATTGGCAAACAGTTTGGGAACGGCCAGATCAACCAAAGGGGACAGGTGTTCCAGTAGCCATCATTGATACGGGAGTCGCCTGGGATAATCCCAACGCAACCGACCTTCTGACCCAAAATTTCTTAATCCTTCCCAATTCTGATGTTTTTAATAATGATAGTAACCCAACTGATGATATGGGCCATGGAACGCATGTGGCAGGTACAATCGCTCAAGCAACAAATAACGGCATCGGAACGGCTGGTGTGGCAAGTGGTGCAACCATTGTTCCCATCAAAGTCCTTGATAATACGGGTAGCGGTACAGAGGTTGAAGTTGTTGAAGGAATTTATTTGGCCATTGGTGCCACCGCCCCTTGTAATTTTGATTCTGGCATACCTGCGCCCGCGAAAATCATCAATATGAGTTTAGGTTGGCCAATCGGAACTACTCTAGATCAGCTACCTGGCTTAGTTGACGCCCTTGATTGTGCCCAAACTCGTGATGTTGTCGTGGTCGCGGCCGCTGGCAACGATGGTTCACCAACGGAGGTTGCTTATCCCGCCGCTTATCCGAGTGTTATTGCCGTGGGAGCAACGACAATAGATGAGAAATATACTTGGTACTCAAACGCTGGTGTAGATATTGACTTGGTCGCGCCAGGTGGTGAAGATTGCTCTGGAGACAACCAAATATTTTGTTTATTAATGGGTATCAA
>Ga0299915_10001141_pt1 | contig 19640 bp, 19 predicted proteins | sample RVTome_13_FD_200263 | JGI IMG/M metagenome (GOLD analysis project Ga0299915, IMG submission 200263) | Soil microbial communities from uranium-contaminated site in the Upper Colorado River Basin, Wyoming, United States - RVT92D227 (version 2) ... | reverse complement strand
ATCAAATGGTAGAGTATACTTTGAAAATAAAAGGCTTGGAAAGAAAAATAAATTTGGTGTAGCATTAAGACATAAAACATTAGGAAAAATAATCGGAAATAAAATAAAAAAGAAACTTGGTGGACGCTGGGAATTAATGATTAGCGGCGCTGCTGCTATCTCTTTTGAATTATTAAGCTTTTTTAATACGCTTGGAATAAATCTTATTGAAGGTTACGGATTAACCGAGACTTCACCAGTAACACATCTTTTGAGAACTGATATTAATTCCGATTTTCGCCCAAATGTAAGAAAAAAAATTGATGTTTATCGAAAAGTTGGAACCGTTGGACCTCCAATAGAAATCAAGAATAATGTTTACGAGAACATTCAACAGAAACTTGATCCAATAACAGGGGAATTGCTAATTAAAGGACCAATGGTAATGAAAGGATATTGGAAAAAACCCGAATTTACGGTTGAGGCTATTGATAAAGATGGGTGGTTACATACTGGAGATTTAGCTGAAATAGACGAGGATGGATATGTTAAAATAAAAGATAGATGTAAGGTAATAATTAAACTCGGCACTGGCAAGATGATAAGTCCTGCCGCAGTGGAGAGTTTAATCACTCCTACATCTAAAATCATTGCTCAGTTCATGCTAGTAGGAGATGACAGTAGAAATTATCTAACGGCTATTGTTGTTCCTTATCAAGAATCATTGAAAAAATTCGCAAGAGAAAGAAGTGTAAAATACGAGACTTGGATGGATTTGATCTATAATAAAGAAGTGCAAAACCGAATTAAGGAAGAGATTAACGTTTTAACTAAAGATGTGGCTGAATTTTCGCGTCCAAAAAAATTTTTAATTAGTTGCGCAGCTTTTACAACTGAAAGATACATAACGCCAACATATAAGTTTAAGAGAAAAGCTGTTTTCGAGGATCTAAAGAATGAAATTGATAAACTTTACGCTTGCGAAGACGATTTTTATATATGTGCTGATCGATTAACAGATTTCTACGATCAGAGCATGATTATTACATAAAAATTTAAGAAATAAAAATAATAAAAATAAATATAACGAGGTTAAAAAATGATAGAAACAAACGTTACAAAAATGTTGGGAATTAAGCATCCCATTTTTGCAGCTCCGATGGGGCCTTTCTATACGACTGAACTAACCGTTGCTGTATCCGAAGCAGGTGGGCTTGGCGTATTAAGCCACACTAACTTGTTCGGAAAAAGCAGTATCGACGATTTAAAGAAAAACATGGAATATGTAGTTGAGCATACTGATAAGCCTTTCGGTTTTAACATTAGAACTGCTCGAATGCAACCCGACGCTCTTACGCTCTGTAAAGTGATTCCAAAATTTATGATGGATAATCCAAGAATTAAAGATCAATGTAGATATGTTATAACCAGCGCGGGTTCGCCTAGAATGCTGCCCGAAAGTAAATCCTTTCAAAAGCTAAAAGAAGTATCAGAAATTAAACATTTCCATGTTGCTCCAGCGTTATTGCTCGCTGAAAAATGTGTAGCAGCAAAAGTTGACGGTTTAGTGGTTACGGGAACTGAAGGTGGAGGACACCAATCGTACGAGAAAATTAGCACATTGGTATTACTGCAACAAGTTGTTCAAAAATATCCTAACATACCTATAATCGCTTGTGGGGGTTTTGCCACCGGAGAAGGCTTAGCTGCTGCTATAGCGCTTGGTGCTGGCGCAATTGCAATGGGATCTCGTTTCATAGCATCTATAGAAAGCGAATTTCACGAAAAATATAAAAATATTATACCGAATGCTGAAGCTGACGATACTGAATTAGTGACGGGATTCTTGGGACCTATTAGATTGTGGAAAAATAAATATTCGGCGAGTCACGGTTTAGTAGCAGACAAAGAAGAAAAAATGGCTGAAGAGAAAGCTTTGACGATAGAAGCTTTAATGAAAGATCAAAAGCACTACGAAATGACTTACGAAGGAAACATTGACGATGGCGCGGTTTTATTAGGACAAAGTATCGGAATTATTGATAAAATCGAGAGCGTAAAAACAATTATAGAAAATATTGTCAGTAGAGCAGAAACCATCTTAAAAAACGCTCAAAAGTACGTTAAAGAGCCAATTATAAAAACTATAAATGTTAAGAATTAATGGAACTTTCAAAATTTTTTATTTTTTTTCATTTTTTTATAAAAATGAAATTTTTATATAATAATTCTGGAAATACTATATTTAGCAAAATAAATTAATAAAATAAATACCAAAAACAAAAAAAAAAGTGTTTTGAGATTGAAATTAACTCTATTTGACTTGTTAAACGGTTTATTCAGCTTATCGTTTGTCGCAATAGCAACTATAATTGGATTAATAATAGTATCCAAATATTTTATCCACAAACAAAAAACTTTTCTTTACATTGGATTTGCTTTTCCAGGCTTAGCTGGACCGTGGTGGCCGAGTAGTATTTCTTTCTTAATGATTATATTTACTGGTACCAGTCTCTCTTTGCAAACATATTTGATTTTAGGAAATGTTTTTTTGCCCATTTTTATAATCCTATGGTTGTTAGGTGTTTTTGAATTGGTGAAAAAAGAATTTCAAAAAGCAATTGCATTAATATACATGATAATTGGAATTATATTTGAAATAATCTTTTTTTATTTTCTGATAATAAATCCAAATATTTTAGGAAAATTAGACGGACCTATTGATATCGAATATCATGGTTTTAGTATGGTTTTTTTGATGCTCTTAGTTTTAACTATTGATATATCTGGTACAATTTTAATAATTGAAATATTTAAATCTGAAAATGCTGAGATTCGACTTAAAGGAAAATTTTTATTAATTGCTTTAATTTCTTTCAACATAGGCGCTATTGCAGATGGATTTTTTCCACTTACAGTTATAACATTACCAATATTTAGAATTATTTTAATTTCGTGTATTTTTGAATTTTATATTGGTTGGATTTTACCTAAAAGGGTTAAAAAGTTCTTTCTTAAATCTTAATACTTTTTAAAGTTAATAACAAAATAATCCAAAAATACCACAAATTAAAATAAAATAATTTTTTTTTAACAAAAACAAATAACATGCATTTTAGAGCTAAAGTTTAAAACATCAAATTTTATTATTATTTCAACTAAAAAAGTTATTTTTAAAAGGGAATTAGTCTAAAAGAAATTTAATTAGAAAATAGATATAAGAAAAAATAGAAAGTTATGGAAGATTTCAATCCCCCAAGACCAATTGCACCTGGAGAATCGCTCGATAATGCCGTTTATTGTGCAGATTGTAAATTTTTAGAGCAAGATTTGATAGGATGTAAAACTGGAACTTGTTCTGGGAAACACGTCCCAGATACTAGTCTTCCAATGCGTTGCGATTATTTTAAAAACGATACAAAACTTATTTCTGTTTTTATTTTTTTAAAAAGCGGGATATCGATTTATCACAAAGCAATAGTAAAAGACCTAAGAAAAGGATTAGATCCCGATTTACTTTCGGGATTTTTACAAGCAATTAATATGTTTGGACAAGAATTAACCAACGAACAAGTGTCTTTAATAACGTTTCAGAAAATGAACATAGTTTTTTGTAGAGGAAATTATTCAAATGGCGCTTTGATAATTAAAGGTAATATTGACAATCTCTCAAAGGATGTTTTCTCGTATTTTATTAACAAATTAGAATCTTCTTTTCCAGATTTTTTCGAAGGGGAATTTGTAGGTCGTTGCTTACCCGAAGAAGAGATAGATCAGATTGCAATTGAATCTTTGAAAGAATTCTTTAAAGAAAAGATGCATCCAATTCCGCCTAAACTAATTGAAAATTTATCTAGATTGAAGTGTGGAACAATTATTAGTCAAGATTAAATAATTTTGACTATTATTTTTTAACTTTTTAATTGTTTCTTTAATTCACATAGTATAAATTTAAAAATAAAACACGAGAACAGTAATTATTAGCATCGGAAAAATGTTTAAAAAGTTAGCGCAAGCGTGATAAAGGCATTGCGGAAACAACCTTTCAGAACGATGCAAAATCCATAACCACGCAATTCCACTTGACCACATTATTAGCATAATGAATCCCCAATTTAACCACCAGATCTCGTTCCAAGGATAAAAGTGAATTACAAACGCCGTATGCCAGAACGCAAACATTATTGGCGCGAAAACAAGCCGTTTCTTTTCGGAAAGACCAGTGTTTTTCCCAGCATCGTCCATGCAAGCGCGCCAAAAAATCTCTTCGCTTGGACCATTCATAGCAGCAGCTAAAAAAAACGCTACATACATAGCAATAGAAATTTTCGTATCTGAAGCGTAAAATAATATAAATATTGGAATTGCGTAGATGAACGGTCCGTATAAAAGTATATATTGCAATGATTGGTGCTTACCTTTTAGTTTTAACGTTGGTTTAAATCGTTCTCTATTGAAAACTCCACCTCTTTTTTTTCGATATAGAAGTGTATACCCCCATATAGTTGCCCAATAAATAATAATAAGCGGAAGCCAAACCATATTCATTTTTGCGACGAACGGATAAAATAGATATGTCACAAAAGTAACTATTATTGGAATAGTCCATGGAATTCCAAAAAAAAATATTTTTGAGAAATTATCTTTACTCTTTTCTTGTTCCATAATTATCCTATCATGTTTTTTTTGCTAATTTCTTGTTATAAATTTTGGCTGCATAATAAGAACCTAAAAAGCTTATGCCTACGTTTAACGACGCTTTTGGTCCAAGCTTATCGTAAATAATTTTCAGTAAAATTGTTATTAAGAACATAGAAATACCAAATGCGATCCAAAAAGTATATAAATTCAATTGTCGATAAAAGAGAAAATACAATGGATTATGAGCCAAATAAATTGTAAAAGAATAATACGAATAAAAAAAGAAAAATCGATAACGTTTAATTTTCGCATTAAACATGTTATTTTCTTCCATTCCAATTAAGAACGAAATAAGCATTAAGACTATACCAATCGCGTAAAGTCTTGCCGAAATTGTATACCATAATAAAAAGCTGGGAAACAGATAAACAATTCCAAAGATTGTAAGTAAGATTCCAATTAAAAATGTTGGAATTACAAGTTTTTTAACGATAGTACTTTTTCTTTCTTCCTCGTTTTCTAATTTATTAAATTTGTAAATAATATCTCCTATTATTGTACCTAAAATAAAAATCGTAAAGAAAGGTAATATGGGATAAAGTTGTACAGGATTATAGAGAAGATGATAAATAACGCCATAAAAATTTGGTTCTCCCTTATAGCCAATTAATGATAGGAAAAGATATTCGGTTATAATTAAAACAATGATACATACAATTACTCTAAAAATTTTAGAAGTTTTTAACAAAATCCACGATAATAATAGCGCAAATCCTAACGTTTGTAAAATATTCCACGACCACAATAAATTAAAATCTTTATATACCATTGCTACGCCTAAATTGTAAAAAAATGAGACTAACAAAATTAATAACGCTCTAATTACGTGCGCGTTTCTTAATTTTTGCATAAATAATTTATCAGACGCTTCGGGTTTTGAAATGGAATTATTATAAGATAGTATAGTAGAAGTTCCAGAGATAAGCACAAAACCAGAAGCAGCAATAGGTTCAAGATATCCCGCTATAAAAATAAAAAGCCAATGGTCCATTTCTGTTAACCACCAGTCGAGCATATGACCAAAAATCATAACGAGCATACTTGAGCCCCGAACTATGTCAATGCTCTTGTACCGTTGTTTGGTTTTATTCATTTTATTGAAATCAACTTATAAAACGATTATTTCCATTTTTACATATAAAATACATACTAAAATATTACTTTTTTCGATTTTCTTATGATTAACTATTATATAATTGATGTATTTGTCAAATAGATTCAATTATTTATTGATTGAGTTAAAGTAAAACTAATGAAAATCTTTTTAAATAGAATAATTATCGTTTTCTTTCCTTCTACTTAAATTATCGTAAAATTAATAGATTTTTGTTTAATTTTTTCGTTTACCTAAAATATTTCATAAAAAAGCAATAAACAATTATAAAATTATATATTACTAAAATATATTAGAGAATTAGACGAAATTAAAAAATATATTTCTTGGGTTTAGGAAATGTCTAAAAAAATGCGATTTTGTACTTATTGCAACCAAAATGTTCAAGCAAAAAAAAGTTATAGTGCTTGCTGGATTATTATTTTAATTATTTCTGGTGTACCGGGATGGATATTTTTGTTATTTTATCTTATATTTAAAAAACCAAATAAGTGTCCCATTTGTCGTCAAAAAAAGTTTTTAACTCCAATCGCCGTTCCAACAGAAATAGCACAACATTCTCAAAGTCCAGTAGCAATAGCACACACATCTCAAATTCCATTAACAATTTCAGAAAAAACTTGTCCTACGTGTGGTACTCTTGTAAATTCATCGTTTAGTTTTTGCGTTAATTGTGGACAAGACTTAAAAATGCTAAACCAATCAACAACTTCAGGAAATCGTTGTAAAAATTGTGGAAATATGTTAGATAAAGAACCGTCTAATTTTTGTAAATATTGTGGACAAAAATTAACATAATTTATGTTCTTAACAAAATAAATTCTAATAATTTCTAATCTTTTTTATTTGTTGGATTTTAAGAAATTAATCAAATTTAATCGTTTCTTAAATTATTATTTTATAATTTTTGTTTCGATAATTTTACTTTTAATTAGTTTTTAATGGGTAACAGCTTATTTTTTTATAATCGAAATCTTTAAATATGCAAATTCAATAATTGTAATTAGTGAGTTGTCAATCTAACATTGACACAGAAAAATTAAAAAATTACCATATAAACAAGCAATCTATTAAAAAATGAAATTAAAATAATAAAAAAATAAGGGAGATGTGAAATAATGGTATCTTATGAGGATTATTTTAACAAATTTTTCGAAGAGAACAATTTAAATAGAAAGTCTACGAACGACATTTCGATCTCGAAAGATGATTATAGGAAACTTACGAAGATAGCCGAGGACTATAAATTATTAACTGAAGAATATAAAAAAATTCAAACGAAAAACGAAAAATTGGAAGAAGAATTAAGTAAAGTAAAACAAGAAGAGATAGAAAAAGAAAAGTTCAAAGAATTGCAAGAAGAAAAGGAAAAACTCTACAATTCACTGCTTAGAACGAGAGCCGATTTCGAGAATTTTAAAAAGAGAGTTGATCGCGATAATCAACAATATAAGGCGTATGCTTTGGAGACTATTTTAAAAAAATTAGTCCTACATCACGACGACTTGAATCGAACATTAAACGGTTTAAAACGTTTAGAAAACGGAGAATCTATTAGCAAAGGATTCGAATTGATGTTAAAAAATTTTGAAAAGGCTCTGAAGGAAGAAAGCGTAGAACCTATGAATTGTGAGGGCCAGAAATTTGATCCGTACAAACAAGAAGTTATAATCGTAGAAGAACGAGATGATCTCCCTGAAAATACGATTATAGAAGAATTAGATAAAGGTTATTATTTTAATAACAAGGTATTGAAACCTGCAAAGGTCAAGATATCAAAAAAATCAAGTTTACAAAATTTACAAGAAATTAAAGAAATAAAAATAAATTAAAATAAAAAATATAGGAGTGATAAAAATGGGAAAAATAATTGGTATCGATTTAGGAACTTCGAACTCGGCTGCTGCTGTATTAATAGGTGGTAAACCAGAGATAATTCCATCTGCTGAAGGTACTACATTAGGAGGAAAAGCGTTTCCATCAGTAGTAGCTTTTGCTAAGGATGGTCAGCGCTTAGTTGGTGAACCCGCTAGAAGGCAAGCGATCTCAAACCCAGACAGAACGATCACGGCAATTAAGAGGAAAATGGGTACTACATACAAAGTTACAATTGACGGTAAAGAATACGCTCCTCAAGAGATTTCTGCTATGATCTTGCGAAAGATTAAGGAAGATGCGTCCGCGTTTCTCGGTGAGGAGGTTACAGATGCTATAATTACGGTTCCTGCTTACTTTAACGACAATCAAAGACAAGCTACTAAAGACGCCGGTAGAATTGCGGGATTGAATGTAAAAAGGTTAATTAACGAACCTACTGCTGCGGCTGTAGCGTACGGTTTAGACAAAAAAGTCGCTCACTTAAAAATTGCGGTTCTAGATCTTGGTGGTGGTACTTTTGACGTTACCATAATGGAGATGGATAACCAAGTTTTTGAAGTAATTTCCACTGCGGGAGATACTCAATTAGGTGGTACCGATATGGATAAAATCCTAGTCGATTATGTCGTTGAGGAATTTAGAAACAAAGAAGGCGTTGATTTAACCAAAGATTCTATGGCAATGCAACGAATTAAAGAAGCGGGTGAAGTCGCTAAAATTGAACTTTCTACTTCGTTAAATTCTGATATAAATTTACCTTACATTACGGCAACGAATTCTGGTCCGAAACACCTTAATATGACGCTCACAAGGGCTAAATTAGAGCAATTAATTGAGCCTATATTGAAAAAACTCGAAGCACCAATTCAAAAAGCTTTAAGAGATTCTGGAATGAAATCCGGAGACATTGATAAAGTCATTCTAGTCGGTGGTCCAACAAGGATGCCCAGCGTCCAAAGTAAATTTGAGGAATTTTTTGGAGCAAAACCAGAAAGAACGATTGATCCTATGGAATGTGTTGCGATGGGTGCTGCAGTTCAGGGTGGTGTGTTAACCGGTGAAGTAGAAGATTTGTTATTATTAGACGTTACGCCGTTATCTTTAGGAGTTGAAACTTTAGGCAGCGTTTTTACTAGATTAATTGAGAGGAACACTACAATTCCAGTCAAGAAATCGGAGGTTTTTTCTACTGCTTCAGACAATCAACCTGCTGTCGAAATCCATGTATTACAAGGAGAAAGACCTAGAGCAAACGATAATATATCTTTAGGTAAATTTCATTTAACAGGAATTCCACCAGCTCCTCGAGGCGTACCTCAAATCGAAGTTACTTTTGACATTGACCAAAACGGAATACTAAATGTTTCTGCTAAGGACAAAGGAACTGGTAGAAGTCAATCAATCACTATTACGGCGTCCATTAAAATGAACGAATCTGATATTCAACAAAAAATAAGAGAAGCGGAAAAGAATGCCGAAGAAGACAAGAAATTCAAAGAGCTTACGGAAGTTAAAAACCAAGGCGAGGCTTTAATTTATCAAACCGAAAAATTGATGAAAGAAAACGAATCATTAATAGGAGATTTAAAAGACCAAATCTTAAAAAAGATTTCAGAGCTAAGAGGTTCTATGGAAAGCAACGATGTTTCAAAAATCAAAAGCGATATTGAAAATTTACAAAAAGTTCTACACGAAGTTTCTGCGAGAATGTATGGACAACAAAAAGAACAAGGAAAATATCAAGGTGGTTCTCAAGGCGCTCAACCAGGAGGTATGGGAAGCACATATACTTACAATGGAAAGACTCAAGACGAAGTGGAAGAAGAAAAATATCGAAAAGCCACTGGGCAAGACGATGTCGTAGATACTAATTACGAATAAAATAGTTTTTTTCAAAAATTTTTAATTTTTTTTTAAATTTTTTAAAATAATTACAATTATGAATTATTATTATGATTATGAGTTATTATTACTATTATAAAAAAGAGGTTTGTAGAATATGCCAAAAGATTATTACAAAACATTAGAAATTGATAGGAACGCTTCTAAGGACGAAATTAAGCGAGCGTTTCGTAAATTAGCAAGAAAATATCATCCTGATGTTAATCCTGACGAGCTTAAATCGGGAGAAAAGTTTAAGGAAATAAACGAAGCTTATAGTGTTTTAAGCGACGATAAAAAAAAAGAAATGTACGATAAATTTGGCGTTGTAGATGGAGATCCAAGTTCGTATCAACAATACGCGGGAGGCTTTCCGGGAGGAGGCTTTCCTGGGGGATCGAGATCTTATAGAAGCCCCGATGGTTCTACAACCTATTATTATTCAACTTCTGGATCGCCTGGAGATTTTGGCGGTGCTAATTTTAACGATGTTTTTGGAAGTCGTGGAAAATCTCAAAGAAAAAATAATTTTGGTGGATTTGATTTTTTTAGCGATTTAAACGATATATTCGAGGCTTTTAATAAAAAAGATGGTAGCTCTAGCGCAAGACCTGGCAGATTCGACGAAAATCCAATAGAAGGAGACGATCTTCGTTATGATATGGAAATAGATTTTATGGACGCGTTTTACGGAGGAGAAAAAAGAATCCAATTTAACGATCCGGTTACAGGTCAAATTTCGACTTTAAAAGTAAAGATTCCAAGAGGTATCAAAGATCAACAAAAATTACGACTTAAAGACAAAGGAATGCCCGGGGAAAGCGGAGGACCGCCCGGAGATTTGTATATTAACGTTAATATTAAACCGCATCCAGATTTTACGCTTGATGGCGACGATGTGTACGTTGAACAAGAAATACCTCTAACTACTGCAATTTTAGGCGGTAAAGTTCAGATTAAAGGTATAGAAAAAATTTTAAGCGTAAATATCCCTCCAGGAACCAGCGATTCTTCGATTTTAAGATTAAAGAATCAAGGTTTTTACAAAGTTGGATCAGACGATAGAGGAAATCTATTAATCAAAATTAGAATTACAATTCCTAAAAAATTAAATAAAAACCAGAAAGAATTGCTCGAAAAATTAAAGCAATCCGGTTTGTAGGATGGTGAGATCTAAATGATGAAATTTGATAATTTTACGATTAAAGTTCAAGAGGCCTTGGTAGCCGCTCAAGCTTCGGCAAGAAATAACGATAATCAACAAATTGAACCGGTTCATGTGCTAATTGCCCTCGTAGACCAACCGGATGGAATCGCTATGCCACTTTTACAAAAATTAGGCATTAATATTCCCCAATTAAAAAGCGAATTAGAGAACGAATTGGATAAAATACCTAAAGTAAGCGGTCCTGGTGCTACTGATGTAATGGTATCGTCAAAAACAAGCAAATTATTTGATGAAGCTTGGAAAGAAGCCGAATCGATGAGAGATCAGTTCTTAAGTACAGAACATTTGCTTATGGCTATGGCTAAAGACGATTCAATTAATTCGATATTGAAAAGATTTGGAATTAATAAAGATGGACTTTTAAAAGCTTTAAAAAGCGTACGAGGGACTCAAGCCGTTACGGATCAAGATCCAGAAGGTAAATATCAAACAATTCAAAAATACAGTCGAAACTTAACCGATTTAGCAAGGCGGGGCAAATTAGATCCTGTAATCGGAAGAGACGACGAAATAAGACGCGTTATGCACATACTTTCAAGACGTACCAAAAATAATCCAGTCTTAATTGGAGATGCCGGTGTTGGGAAAACCGCAATCGTAGAAGGTTTAGCTCAAAGAATAGCCAGTAACGATGTTCCTGACTCTTTAAAAGAAAAAGATCTCATCGCTATGGACTTAGCTGCCATGATTGCTGGTGCTAAATATAGAGGTGAGTTTGAAGATCGTTTAAAAGCTTTTTTAAAAGAAGTAGAAAAAGGAGCTGGAAAATATATTCTCTTTATTGACGAATTGCATACGCTTGTTGGTGCTGGAGCTGCTCAAGGCGCTATAGACGCTTCAAATATGCTAAAACCAGCATTAGCTAGAGGAGAATTACGCGCTATTGGTGCGACCACAGTAGACGAGTATCGAAAATACATTGAAAAAGATGCAGCTTTAACTCGCAGATTTCAAACGGTCTATGTTGCTGAGCCAAGCGTAGAAGACTCTATAGCAATCCTTAGAGGTTTAAAAGAAAAATACGAAATTCATCACGGAGTAAGAATCACTGATTCGGCAATAATGGCCGCTGTAACGCTTTCACATCGATACATTTCTGATAGATTTTTGCCAGACAAAGCTATTGACTTAATGGACGAAGCAGCTTCGAGATTAAGAATTGAAATCGACAGTATGCCAACTGAAATCGACGAGATCGAAAGAAAAATAATCCAACTCCAAATTCAAAAAGAAGCTTTAAAGAAAGAAGACGACAAATCTTGTCAAGAAAAAACAAATAAAATTGACGAAGAGCTCTCCAATTTAAAAGAAGAAAGCGATAAGTTAAAAATGCAGTGGAGAAACGAAAAAGACAAAATCGCCAAAATAAACGAGATAAAAAAACAAATGGAACAAACTAAAATTGAAGCTGATAAAGCCGAAAAAAGAGGAGATCTTGGTAAAGCGGCGGAACTAACTTACGGAGTGCTCAACCAATTAAAAAAAGATTTGGATCGTTATAACACCGAATTAGCAGACATTCAAAAAAATAAGACGATGTTAAAACAGGAAGTTGACGCCGAAGACATAGCAAAAATAGTTTCTCAATGGACGGGAGTTCCCGTTTCGAGAATGCTCGAAGGAGAACGCGAAAAATTGTTAAAAATGGAAAATCGCTTGAAAAACAGAGTAATAGGACAAGACGAGGCGTTAACGAAAATCTCAAACGCTATTCGAAGAGCAAGAACGGGAATTCAAGATCCTAATAGACCTATTGGAACTTTCATTTTTATGGGTCCTACCGGAGTTGGTAAAACTGAAACTGCTAAAGCGCTAGCGGAATTTTTATTCGACGACGAAGATGCTATGGTAAGAATCGATATGTCGGAATACATGGAAAAGCATAGCGTTGCGAGGCTAATTGGAGCGCCTCCCGGATACATTGGATATGAAGATAGAGCAATGTTTACCGATATTATAAAAAGACCCTATACTGTTATTCTTTTTGACGAGATTGAAAAAGCACACCCAGATGTATTTAATTTATTATTGCAAATATTGGACGAAGGAAAATTAACTGATTCTCACGGTAGAGTTATAAATTTCAAAAATACGGTAATAATAATGACTAGCAATATTGGAAGTGATTACATCCAAAATAAAATCGAAAAAAATGAAAAGATTGACAGTGAAGTCATATTTAAGACGCTTAGAACCTATTTCAGACCTGAATTTTTAAACAGAATTGACGATTTAATCATATTTAATTCGCTAGGTAAAGAACAAATAAGAAAAATAATAGACATTCAAATTAAAAATGTTAACAAAAACTTAAGTTCCAAAAATATAAAATTATATCTTACTGATAAAGCAAAAGAATTTCTTGTCGAAAAAGGATTTGACATAAGTTTCGGAGCAAGACCCTTAAAGAGAGCTATTCAGGATTACATCCAAAATCCGTTATCGTTAAAGTTATTAGAAAACGAGATTTTGGAAGGAGATTTGGTAGAAGTCGATACAACAGATAAAAAATCTCTCACATTTAAAAAGACTGGAACAATTGATTCAGAAATTCAATAAAAATTCAAATTTTTTAATTAATTATTTATCAAGTCTTTTTATATCTCCTATACAATAATCAAAATTTAGTTCTATATGATAAATAACTATTGAAGTCTCCTTGTTACAACGCCAGCATTAAATTAAGCTTTTAGGGTCAATAACTTCTAAGATTTCTAGATTCATAATAGCTTTATCAGTGCTAATCATTTTTTGATCGGTTTGTAATGCGCACGCACAATGTAGCGAATCGAAATAGGTTAATCCGTGCTCTTCTCTTAGTTTCGATGCTGAAATTATGATTGACGAATCTAACGGGATTTCCTTTACATTTTCGATGTTCTGAAAGTGAATGATATCTTTTAAAATGTCGTTATCGGCTATATTTTGGCTTTTTAAAACTAATTCGTATTCTAAGAAGGCACTGGAAGGGAAATATATGTTTTTTAACTCGTTTGATTTAATTAATTCAAAAACTTGTCTTGAGATTTCGTGTAATCGATCGGTTGTTGAAATCAATCCAATCATTAAGTCTAATTCTATTAAGGGGATTCCTTCTTCACCTTGGATAAAATTAGGTCGTCGGCTTTATGTTCTAGATTTTCGTAAGTCAATCCTTTTTGAGAATAACGTCCAGTTAAATATTTAACGGGATCGCGAACAAGAAATAATTCCGTTTTATCAGTTTCGTTTAAAATCCAATAAACTTTATCTCCCTTTTTAATATTTAATTTTTTTCTAATCTCCTTAGGAATAGTTGTCAAACCTTTGTCGCTTACCGTAGAAGTTAAATTAATTTTAATCCCTCTTGAAATCATTATTTATAATTGAATAATAAAATCTTAGAAATTTAAATTTATCTAGGAATTATTTTGTTTTCAATTCTTCTCAATAAACTTGCAAACTTTTAATATATAACGTAATAGCTTCTTTCGCCATTTTTAGAACTTCTTCAATAGTGTCTCCAAAAGTGACACAACAGGATAAACTGGGAACTATAACGGTATAGTCCTCTTCAGGTTTCTTTCGAAGCAAAATCCGATAATTGAAATGTTTCATGTTAGTTCCTTATTCAAAATAATTCGTTGATCTAACTAAATAAAAGGTGGCTACATTTTGATTTGTAAAAGAATGTCCAAAAATCGAGTTGAAATGCGAATGAAAGAAAACGCTAAAAAGATCGCACCATTTAAAGACACCCACATTGCTCAATACGAAGCCGAAGTTCTTCAAGAAATAGAACAATTAACGAATATGCAATTCACAAAAGTCAATCTCATAGAAAGGGAAACTCAAATGGGTTTTACAATCGAAAAAAAGCGAGTCACAGGAATCAACCTTTACAATTGCGGTGTATCGATGCTCCCAGAGTCTTTAACGCAGTTAAAATCGCTTCAAAATTTATATTTATATGGTAACAAGTTGACAACGACTCTCCCGGAATCGTAAAAAATTGGAACAAAGAGGTGTGTTAATTTTTATTACAGAAACTTCAAAAAAGTAACATTATTATTTTAATAATGCCCTTAGTTAAAGTAGAGATTTTAAACAAAAAGAGTCCAAAATATAAAAAAGCAATTTTAGACGGAATCCATTCTGCTTTAGTAGAAACATTAAAAATTCCCGACAGCGACAGAACGCAGAGGTTATACGAGCTTAACAAGTCTCATTTCGAAATTCAGCCCTCTAAAACGAATAATTTCACTCTTATCGAAATTACAATGTTTAAAGGGGGGACTTTGGAAACTAAAAAAAAATTATATTCTTCTATTGTAACCAATTTGAAAAAATCTCCTGGAATAGATGGTAACGATATTCTAATTGGCGTTCACGAACCCGAATTAGAAAATTGGGGAATAAGAGGTGGAAAATTGCCAAACGAAATAGATTTAGGATTTAAAATTGATGTTTAACAATTCAAATATTTATTTGCCTTATGGATTTATTTTTTAATTTAACTAATCTTTGAATTTTTGTTTTAGTTTATATCTATATTAACAATTAAATTTATAGAAAATAAACTCTAATTCCATTTTCTTTATTTATTATTAACAAAAGAAATATTAATCTTTTATTTTATGGTGATTACTTTTTTATGCGTAAAATCATATCATATGTTGTAAACGAGTGATTGACACATCTTTATTTTGATGAAATTAAAAATGGACCTCTTAAGCTTTAAATATATTATAAAAGATTTATGTGTTAATTATATTTTTTAAGAATTTAACAAAAATTAGTAGTTAAAAAAGTGGTGATTTATGGAAAAAGTAATAGAAAGGATAGATTATGTGAATGGATGTCCGGAATGTGGAGGACATTTATTAAATATTGAGGAAACAGGTGAAATAGTATGCAGTCAATGTGGATTAGTTATTAGCGAAAGGTCTATTGATGTATCGCACGATGGTAGGAGAGCGTTCGATACGAGCGAAAAAAGCCAGAGAGAGAGAACGGGCTCGCCGATCACTAATTTAGTACCTGACATATCGTTAACAACGGTTATAGATAGAAAGAACATAGAAAATCCCGATTTAAAAAGAGCCGCTAAATGGGACACCCGCATTTCTTGGCAAAAGCGAAATATGTTAATTGCCACTACGGAATTAAAACGAATTGCCGGGAATTTACAATTACCCGAATATCTTAAAAACGAAGCCATTCGACTTTATAAAACTGCGTTCGCAAAGAAATTACTTAGAGGCAGATCGATTCACGGAATGATTGCTGCGTGTATATATTATGTCTGTAGAACAAATAGAATTCCAAGAACACTTCAAGAAATTTTAGACGAAACGACGGTAAAACCTAAAGATGTTAAAAGATGTTATAGAGCTTTAATAAAAGAACTGAAATTAAATTTACCTCCAGTCGATCCAATAATACTTCTTCCGAAATATGTTTCTAAATTGGGATTAGATTTGGAAACCGAAGCGTTGACTCGTAAAATATTAGAATTGTTCAAATCGAACATTCAATCGAGTGGAAAAGATCCTAAAGGAATAGTTGCGGGAACTCTTTATTATGTTTGCAAAATGAAGGGTAAAGAGATCACGCAAAAGGAAATTTCTGATTTAATTGGAGTCACTGAAGTTACTCTTAGATCAAGGTATAAGGAAATTTTAAATAAAAGCAAGTTTTTTTTGAAATAATAATTTTTTAAATCTCTTTATTTCGCATTTCTATTAAGAAAAAACACGATTATAATATAAATAATTATAAAATAAATAATTTCTATTTCGCCGATTTTATTTTTAACCATTTTTTCGTGCCAAGTTCTTTTCTTTTTAAAAGTTCATTTTGTCGCAAATTTACCGATTTTTTTGCCTCTTCAAGATTTAAAGAGGGATCGTAAAAACTATTAAATAATTGACACGGTAATTCGTCGCATAGACCGCAATATTCTAAACCATTTTTGTTAACGCAGCAATCGTATAAAAGACAAATAGAAATTTTCATCTTAGAGACCCAAAAAGGTGCTCCTTTTTGATATTCTCAACCTTTACATTTGTTATTTAAATTTTCGCACGTTTCGCAGAATATCCCGCATGAAGGTGCTAAATTTTTATCAAGCATAGTATTAAAACTAAAGAATGTATTCTCTATTAAAAGGGAGAGAGAGGTAATTTTTTAGATTTGTATGAAAATTTATAAATCTTAAACGAACTAATGAAACAATACTTTAATACCAAAAAAAGATTTCAACATAAAGTACAAGTAACGAGATAAATACTACTAAAGGCATTACTATAAAGCCGTATTTGGCGAATTGCTTGAAAGAAATGTGAATTCCCTTGTCTGAGGCAATTTTGCTCCACATTAATCCCGCCAACGCTCCGATTAGCGTAAAATTCGCTCCAAAATTGCTTCCCATAATTAAAGCAAACATGCAGCCGAATTTTACCTGTTCTGGAGCGTTAAACGATGGGCTAAGGAGAATTTCTGTAAAAAGTATAGTCATTGGTTGGTTGTTCATTAAATTACAGGCGAAAGTGGATAAAAAACCCATTATTAATATACCTATAAATAGATTATTTGAAACACCAGAAATAACAGATGCAAATAAATTAACCCATCCATTATCAGATAACGCTTCGACTATAATAAACATACCGATTACAAACGGTATGATTTTCCACGGCATTCGTTTGTTTAATTTTTTAATTTTGGAATAATTATCCAAATCATTATGTTTTTTTGAACTAAGAACATGAATTATATCTCGCAAGAACATTACGATTGCGAAAAATAGAGTTATTTCCCATAGAGGAAGGTCGAAAAACGACGCTAACGATAACATCACGAGGCAGAAAGCCAGAATTATTACTCCAAAAATCGCTCCCGCCTTGTCTTTTAGAGCCGATTTAGGATCGATGTTTGGTGCTTCGAATGTTTTAGAAATTTTTTTCCTAAAAACTAACCACAATAACGCTAAACAAACAAAACCCGCGGTTACAGCAGGTAAGAACATCCACATGGTATAACCTACAAACGTAAGATCGTAGGCTTCGGCGACAATAATGTTCGTAGGATTTCCTATGTAAATCATAATACTCCATATATTTGCCGCAAAAAATTCAGCAATTAAAAATGGAACGGGATTTATCTTTGTATGTTTAGCGAAATAAATAATTATTGGTGTTATAGTTAGGATTACAATGTCGTTACTTGTGAATATAGTAAGAAAACCGCTAAAAAAATAGAAATAAAAAAATAATTTAGTGCCAGAATTACCGGCTGATTTTGCGACTTTTAACGCTAGATATTCGAAAAAACCCGTCAAATCGAGCGAAATACATATGTATGCCATTGACATAAATAAAATAATGATTGTATAAGGTTGAATTTTTTCCGAACCGAAGACGCCCTTAATTATTGTCCCTAAGCCAATAGAAAAAGTTAAAATTAATATTAAAACACCTATAATTGGCGCTATACCATAGTCAATTCGTATTCTTCGGTTTTTTTTTGGAGTTCTAAATCCTAACAATAATAAAATAATAACGAACGCAAAAACAAAAATAGGTATAAATGACGCAATTTGCATAGATGCCATTTATTTATTGTTTGATTTTTCAATCATCTTTAAATTTAATATTTTTTTTATGTTAAGATTTTTGCTATTATAGAATTAATCGAAAAAAATTAATAATTCAAGACTTTGAAATCTGTTTGATGGTTTAAAAAGTTAAAAATTTAAGCCGTTGGAAACGCTTTGTCGAAAACAGGTATTTCTCTGTGCTTTGAAGCATCGTATAAAGTCAAACCTGTCTTTTTTAACAAATCCAACGTTTTATATCCCGTAACAACAACGCTACATTTACAAGGGACTTTCATACTTGCCACTCTAAGCCTATCTCGAACAGCGTCTAAATTTTTTAAATCGCATCCAACTTCGCATAAAATTGCCCCCGCTACTACTCTAGCACAAACACCACCGGGTCGACCAAACGACATTCTCATGCCTCTCTGTACTCTGTCCGCGCCTGCAAATGCTAACATACGATTTTCTCTAAATTTATGGAACGGTTTTGGTCTTATTCTAAGATGAAAACTGTCTTTACCTATATTGTCTTGAAGCGCACTGTTAATCGCTACTCGAATTGCTTCCAAAGCGTTAGAAGAAACTTGAATTTTTCTTGAACATTTTAGTCCTAATACGATTTCCCAGTTTTCCAATGGAACGCTTTTATCCCCTCCCCAGAATCGAGCGATCTTGCTCTCAGCACCGCCTCTTGCGTATTCTCTTTTATGGTTCCAACTTCGCTTATATTGATAAGATCTTCCAACATACGGAGCATAACATTTTTGGGATTTAACGGAATGTTAAATCTCTCCAAGGTCTCCTATGCGCCATATTTATTTCACGTTATTCTCTTTTTATCATTGATAAAAAATATTTAATTATATTATTATTAATATTTAAAATACAATCGTTAAAAAATTTTTTTAATAAAATTGTTTATTTTGAATATTCTTCTTTTTAGGTTATAAAAAAATTTTTTTCTACTTCAATTAAAATAAAAGGGAAAAGCTTTTTTACGAAAATATTAATTAATTATTGGAAAAAAGATAGTTAAAATCTTATTATGTTTGAATATTAATGGGAATATTCCAAAATTGAAAAGAAAATCGTTCGGGTATCATGGATAAAACACCTACAGTTCTTATTATAATTCGAAAAGAATTCAAAAGATATCTTTATATATTTTAAAATAGTTCAAGTCTCGAAAAATTCCAGAAGTTAATCGTATTCAAACGGTAAAATTCTTGTTTTATTCTTTTATTAGTTCTAAATTTTAAAAAGCATTTAATAGATTA
>Ga0299915_10001139_pt1 | contig 19649 bp, 18 predicted proteins | sample RVTome_13_FD_200263 | JGI IMG/M metagenome (GOLD analysis project Ga0299915, IMG submission 200263) | Soil microbial communities from uranium-contaminated site in the Upper Colorado River Basin, Wyoming, United States - RVT92D227 (version 2) ... | reverse complement strand
TTCCTTTCGTTTCATTACTTGCCTTCAGGGGGTGTAAAGAGAGAGAAGGGAAGTGTCTTTGTAATGGTTTACTATACACTAATTGTCAATCAATGTATATAGCAATCTTTTTTTTCTGTCTTTGAAAGCTTTCTCTTGCCCTTCTTTCTGACGGTCATAATCGGCAATAATCACCTGCGTTTATCTGCCACTAAACCGCCGGGCCAAAGGGCTTTGCATTGTCTCGAAAGGGACAATTTGATAGAATTGCTGGCATAGGGATGTGTTTCATTAACCGTAAGAAAAGCCTTCCCGTGTGGGGCCAGTTATGAAAAAGGTGCTATTGATAGCATTCTTCTCCTTATCACTGATGGTGTGCTTAGCTTCTCAGGCATGGACCGGTGGGCTGGACGATTTCGAGTCTGCCAAAACGGCATTTGAAAAAGGCAAATATGAAGAAGCAGTTAGACTCTACACTAAGGCCATAGAATCGAGCGAACTATCCTCTCAGAAGTTAGCCATAGCATATAATAACCGTGGTTACGCTTGGCATAAAAAAGACGAATTTACTCTCGCCATTGGAGACTATTCCGAGGCTATTAGGATTGAGCCGAAGTACGCTGCTGCTTACAGCAACCGCGGCAACACTTGGATAAGGAAAGGTAAGTATGATCTTGCCATTAGTGATTGTAATATCGCCATCGCAATTGATCCAAAGCATACCAATGCCTATCTAAACCGTGGTGTTGCATGGGATAAGAAAAGAGAATATGACAAGGCTCTCGCCGATCTTAATACCGCCATAGAGTTAAACCCAAAAAATGACCGCGCCTATTATAACCGAGGTGCAGTCTGGGGAAAAAAGAAAGATTATGATAGGGCTATTGCCGATTTCAACCAAGCTATTGATCTTAACCTGAAGGAGGCTGACTATTTTTTTGGCCGCGGAAACGCTTGGGATGACAAAAAAGATTATGATCGTGCTATTGCCGACTATACAAAGGCAATTGAGCTTGACCCAGGAAATGTTGATGCGTATATCAACCGCGGAAGCGCCTGGAGGGAGCAAGGTGATTTTATCAAAGCCATTAAAGACTATACTAAGGCTATAGAGATAAATCCGCGTGAACCGCTGGCCTATGCTAAGCGCGGAAACATCTATGCTGAAATCGGAGTTTTAAAAAGGTCCATAATAGATTTTACTATGGTCATCGAGATTGATCCGCATGATGCTAAAGCTTATTACAACCGTGGCAACGCCTGGAAAAAAGGGGGGGTCTATAATCGTGCTATCGCAGATTACACGAAGGCTATCGAGCTTAATCGGAACTATTCTGAAGCCTACAGCAACCGTGGTAACGCCTGGGAGAAAAAGGGTGAGTACGACCGCGCGATCGCGGACCACACTAAAGCTATCGAATGTGACCCTACGAATGCTTTAGCCTATACCAATCGCGGCGTTGACTGGGAGAGGAAAGGCAATTATGACAAAGCACTTGAAGACCACAATAAAGCCATCGCAACTAACCCAAAATTGGCCCTCGCCTACTATAACCGTGGTGTCTCCTGGCAGGCAAAAAAAGACTATGCTAAGGCGATTGCCGATTTTACCAAGGCTATTGAGATAAATCCGAAGTATGCCGGTGCATATTATGGTCGCGGCGTTATCCTAGAGAAAAAGCTTGATTATGAAGGCGCGGCTAGTGATTTCACAAAGGCAATAGAGATTGCCCCCAGATTCACGGATGCTTACTTCGGGCGTGGTATCTGCTGGGAGAAAATAGGTAACGACGACAAGGCCATTGCAGATTATACCAAGGTCATTGAAATCGAGCCACGCTATGCAAATGCTGCCGAGATCTATATTAACCGTGGTTTCGCCTGGGCACGGAAAGGCAATTTTGAACAGGCTCTCGCCGACTGCAGCCGTGCCGTTGAATTTGCTTCAAATCCTTCTGTTGTTTACCATAAGCGAGGTCTGATCTGGGAAATGCAGAGGAATTATGACCGTGCCATTGATGACTATACCAAGGCCATAGAACTTTGGCCCCGGGCCAGATCAGATAGCTATAACAAACGTGGCATTGCATGGTATAAAAAAGGTGATTTCGACAAGGCTATCGCCGATTTCGACAAGGCCTTAGAGATTAATCCAACTTACACCGAGGCCCGTGAAAACCGCCAAAAGGCCGTGGACGAAAGAGAGAAGATGAAGAAAGGGCGTTGATAAAATTTAGGGATTATGTTCGTTGTTTAAGAAATAAAGAACGCATGCTATAATATTTCTACTGAGGTACGATAATGAGGATGAAATACTTCCTGATTTTCGCGGCGCTCATCTGCATCCAACTGGCTTTCTCAGCCTGCGCTATTGTCCCCTTATACAGCCATTATAATGTAAAGGCCGATCCCCAAGTGCCGGCCAAGCAACCCTCCGGCGCCTATCTGGCCTCGACAGATGTCCAGTGGCGTGTTGATTGGCGATGCCGGGACAACTGGCAGTTTAATAAGAAAGCAAAGTCTTCCAATCCCCTTGGGGCGTGCCCCATGACTGACAACAACTTCATCGGCGTCGCCATCTCCGGTGGCGGCAGCCGCGCCTCGGTCTTTTCCGCAGCGGTGCTCTTTGAGCTGCAGCGCTACGGGATCCTGCAGCAGGTCGACGTCATATCCTCGGTCTCCGGCGGTTCCTTTACCGCTGCCTACTACGTGCTCAGCGCGGAAGGCATGCTCAAGGGCCCCCCTACCATCGAAGGATCTGCCAGACCGCGGTGGGACCCTGACAAAGTCTTCTCCAGGCTACAAAAGAATTTTATGGTCAAATGGGTGAGGAACTGGTTCTGGCCACCCAATATCTTGCGGTATTGGTTTACGTATTACGACCGCACCGATGTCATGGTGTGGGTCATCGCGGACACCTTATATGATACCTCCTGGTTCAAGGGGAGGGGGTTGCATTTTAAGGACCTGAACCCCCAGAGGCCCTATCTGATCCTCAATGCCACCAATAACACCGATACCGGCGAGCAGACAAGGGGGACCCGGGTCTTTTGTTTCACCAAGGAGTGCTTCGAAAAGATCCAATCGAGCATCGATCGCTATCCCATTGCCCACGCGGTCGTGGCCTCTGCCGCCTTTCCGGCGGTGTTCCAGTCCGTTACCCTTAAAGACTACTCGCAAAAAGAAGATCGATACGTCCACCTCTTTGACGGCGGTGCGTCCGACAACCTCGGCATTACCGCTTTGACGCAGATCTTGAAAGAGAAGACGGACATGCAGGCGAAAAAAGTGATTATCGTCATCGACGCGCACACGTCGAGCTATGGGAAAGATCCCAGGCATCCCAACCCCAGGAGCCTTCTCGATTACTATATCGACAGCAACGTCATCGATGCCTATGAAACACTCATGGCTGAGTTGCGATATGGGAAGACCGGCGAGCTGCAGCAATGGCTTGAGGCAAACAATGGCAAGCTGATTCACCTAGAATTTGGAGATCTCAAACAAGGGCATCCTGATCTATACGAGGCCGTGACGCGGATAAAGACGAATTTGAAAATAAAGAAAAACGGGGCAGCGTGTCTCAAGCATGCGGCGAGGATCCTGGTTCAGGAGAAGATGGAGGCGTTGCACGCCGATACGTGGTGGGCAGGCCTGATAAAATTCCCGCCGGCAGAGGGGTACGAGCTTCCCGTGTACAAGCTGAAACCGAAAAAACGGGAACAAATCATTTCAGCCGACGATGTAATAAACATGTTCTGCCCTTAGGATAATCGTTGCTGCCGTTTTTCCGTCAACAGTCGTAGGCATACGTTAACCATTCCAGGCCCCTCTATGCTGTGGGTTTTGTCAACCCTATTTTTCATCAGGTTGACAATCGCACCCTCCTGTGCTATGTAGCCCTTACCCAGCAATCATTATGCAGAGGCTCATCGAACAATGTATGCAAGAGGCCGTGGACAAGGGGGGGGTAGCCTCTGCCGCAGCCCAGGAACTCATGAGGATAGAGGATGCTCTCCTTCCCCTGCTTTTCTTTGGCGCCAGCCGAATCCGCGAGCAATGCTACGGCCGCGGGATAAGGCTCTGTGCCATCGTCAATGCCAAGTCCGGACGCTGCCCTGAGGACTGCGCCTTCTGCGCCCAATCCGCCCATCACCAAACACAGATCGAGGCCTATCCCCTCATGGGTCCCGACGAGATCCTTCTCAAGGCCCAGGCGGCCAAGGCCATGGGGGCGAGACGCTTTGCCATCGTCACGAGCGGGAAGGCCCTCTCAGCAAAGGAGCTGGACGACGCAGTCCAGGCCATCCGTCTTATAAAAGAGGAGGCCGGGCTTATCCCCTGCGCCTCCCTGGGGATGCTCACCAAAGAGGCAGCGCTTCGGCTGAAGGAGGCCGGACTCAACCGCTTTCACCACAACCTGGAGACGGCCGGCTCCTTTTTCCCCCGGATCTGCACTACCCACGCGTATGAAGAGGACCTGGATACCCTGAGGAGGGCAAAGGAGGCCGGATTGCAGGTCTGCAGCGGAGGGATCTTCGGCCTCGGTGAGTCGCCGGAGCAGCGGTTGGAGCTCGCTTATACCCTCAAGGAGATGGAGGTGGACTCCGTGGCCCTCAACTTTCTCGACCCCATCGCCGGCACCCCCCTCGAGAGCTCCCAGGCCTTGGCGCCGTTGGAACACTTGAGATTCGTGGCCCTGTTCAGGTTCATCCTTCCCGACAAAGATATCCGCATCTGCGGGGGGAGGGAGTACGGGCTGCGGGACCTTCACCCCCTGGTCTTCTGGGCAGGGGCCAGCGGCATCATGATCGGCAACTACCTTACTACCATGGGTCGGGATCACCAAGCCGACTTGCAGATGATCCAAGACCTGGGCATGGAGGTGCTGGATGGGTGATCTGACCTTCCTCTCCACGGCGCTCGATGCTATCAAGGAGAGGGGCCTCTTTCGTCGGCTCCGCTACCTCGAATGCGCCCAGACGCCCAGGGTGCAGCTGGAAGGGAAAGAGGCAATCTTGCTCTCTTCCAACAACTACCTCGGCCTGGCCGATCACCCTGCCTTGCAGGAGGCGGCCATCATGGCCCTGGAGCGCTATGGGTGCGGCGCCGGCGCATCGCGGTCAGTATCCGGGACTACGGAGCTGCACCGGGAATTGGAGCAGCGGATCGCGCGCTTTAAGGGGAGCGAGGCAGCCCTAATTTTGAGCACCGGCTACATGGCCAATATCGGCCTGCTTACTACCCTGGTCGGCGCAGGGGACCTGATCGTCAGCGATGAGCTCAACCACGCCAGCATCGTTGACGGGTGCCGCCTTGCACGGGCCGAGGTCTGGGTCTATCGCCATCGCGCGATGGATCACCTGGAGGCCCTCTTGAAAAGGTCATCCCATCGCCGGAGGCTCATCGTCACCGACGGGGTCTTCAGCACGGAAGGTGCGATCGCACCGCTTCCCGAAATCAGGCAGCTGGCTGATCGGTACGGGGCTTTGGTCATGGTGGACGATGCCCACGCCACCGGCGTGCTGGGCCGAGGAGGGCGGGGGACAGGGGAGCACTTTGGTATGGCGGAAAGAATCGAGATCCAGATGGGGACCCTGGGCAAGGCCTTGGGAGGGTTCGGTGCCTATGTCGCGGGCACGCAGGATCTCATCGACTATCTTATAAATTGCTGCCGGCCTTTTATATACACCACCGCCATCCCGCCGGCAGTGGCGGCCATGGCCCTGGCAGCCCTGGATATCGTCGAGCAGGAGCCGCAGCGAAGGGCAAGGCTCTGGGAAAATACCGCTTATTTCAAAGCGGGACTTGAGCGCATGGGATTTGATCTCGGCAGGAGCGAGACCCCGATCTGCCCCGTTTTCATCGGCGACAATGCCCTCACCATGGAGGCCGATCGTCGGCTCATGGCCAGGGGGGTCTTTGCCCAGGGGATCAGGCCCCCTTCGGTGCCTGCGCAGGGCGCCCGGCTGAGGACCACCCTCATGGCCACCCACACGGCAGAGGATCTCGACTATGCCCTCGCAAGCTTTCAAAAGGTGGGGGAGGAACTCGGTTTGATCTAGTTTTGCGTTTTATAAGTTCGTTTAATAATACGTAGGGAGATTCATTATTCCTTCTCCCCTTTTTAGTAAGGGGAGAAGGTGCAGGATGAGGGGTTACAATAAAAAATATATTAAATGTCTTTTAGTTGAGCCCCTCACCCCATCCTCTCCCCTGCCGCTGTGCGGCATCCCCACCGCCATATTTTTCGTTAAAGTGGAGGGGGACTGACGTGGGGCGAGGGGAATATTTGAATTGCAACACGGTCTCTGGAGAGAAAGGTGGTAGGTGAGGGGGATATGTATGAAGTTCATTTTTGAGATATGGGACGAGAAAGATTAATGTCTCGGCAAAAGAGATTAGAGGAGGCGGACAAGCGATATATCTGGCACCCCTTCACCCAGATGCAGGAATATCAGGGGATGGAGCCGGTGATCATCGAGCAAGGAGAGGGGTCATATCTGATTGACATCCACGACCGCCGGTACCTGGATGGGGTCTCTTCCCTGTGGGTTAACGTCCATGGTCATCGTTGCTCAGAGATAGATCGGGCCATCATCGAGCAGGTGGGCCGGATCTCCCACACTACCTTGTTAGGCCTCTCCAACCCCCCGGCCATAGAGCTGGCCGAGCGATTAGTCGAGATCACCCCGGCGGGTCTTGAGCGTGTCTTCTACTCCGACAACGGCTCCACGGGCTGCGAGGTCGCCCTCAAGATGGCCTTTCAGTACTGGCAGCATCGCGGAGCCAGAAACAAAACCCAATTTATTTCCTTTAAAAACGCCTATCACGGTGATACCCTGGGGGCGGTGAGTGTCGGGGGGATCGACCTCTTCCATGAGGCCTTTCGCCCGCTGCTCTTCCCGGTGCTCCAGGCCGAGGCCCCCTATTGTTATCGGTGTTCATTGGGCCTCACCAGGCCGGCGTGCGGCATGGCGTGCCTCGACAGTTTGGAGCGGATTCTGAAAGATCACCACGAGGGGGTTGCCGCCGTCATCATCGAGCCTCTCGTGCAGGGGGCAGCGGGGATGATTACCCAACCACCCGGCTTTCTCCAAAGGGTGAGGGAGCTCTGTACACGGTATGGGGTCCTAATGATCGCCGACGAGGTAGCGGTTGGTTTCGGCAGGACAGGGAGGATGTTCGCGTGTGACCATGAGCAGGTAAGCCCGGACGTGATGGTCCTAGCCAAGGGCATCACCGGAGGATATCTCCCCCTGGCTGCCACCCTTACCACCGAGGAGGTCTACAGGGCCTTCCTCGGGGAACACCATGAATTCAAAACTTTCTTCCACGGACATACCTACACCGGCAACCCCCTGGCCTGCGCCGCCGCGCTCGCCAATCTGGAGGTCTTTGAAGAGGAAAAAACTATAGAGCAGCTCGCCCCCAAGATCGATTTCCTTGCCCGGCAATTGGAGCGGTTCAAGGAGCTGTCTGTTGTCGGGGAGGTGAGACAGTGCGGCTTCATGACGGGGATCGAGCTGGTGGCTGACAAAGAAACCCGGGCGCCCTTTGCTCCGCAGGAGAAGATCGGTATTAAGGTGATCCTGGAGGCGAGGAAGAGGGGTGTGATCATCCGCCCCTTGGGGGATGTGATTGTCATCATGCCGCCGCTCAGCATCTCTAAAGCAGAATTGGCGGAGCTTGTCGAGGTTATCTATCAATCGATAAGGACGGTGATTGCCGCATGAGCTTCTCGTCGCCCATTCAATATAATCATTATATGTCTAACTTCCCTCTCCCGTTGTCCCCCTCCACTTTCACACAAAATATGGCGGTGGGGATGTCACACAGCGACACGGGAGAGGGTATGGGTGAGGCCGAAGCCGAAGGTGGCCCCTTGGTCAGTGGCCCTTTGGCCAGTGGCCATGATTCAAGATGATACCTCCTCACTGTGTCACGGGAGACACATCCCGTAGTCTAAGATGTATGCAAAGCGTCCCGCCCTGCTTTGTATAAAAATCTGAATGGCGGGATGTCGCAGTGCGACAGAGCGGGACTGTATCCTCTCCCCCTCTTGGGGAGAGGAACAAGAGATTTTCTGAGATAAAATGATGCTAGACTTCCACACCCATATCTTTTCTCCCTATACGAGGGATCATCGGGATCCGCTGGCCAAGGCAGATCCCATCTTCTCCCGCATCTATGCCGACAAGCAGGCGCAAATGGTCGGCGTGGAGGGACTGTTGGAGGCCATGGATCAGAACGGGGTGGGGCAATCGGTGGTCTGCGGCTTCCCCTGGCAGGGGGCGGAGCAGGTACGCAGGGAAAATGCCTTTCTCCTGGAAAGCGCGCATCGATACCCGGACCGGATTATACCCTTTATCAGTCTGCCGCAGGAGGGAAAGGCTGCCCTGACGGAGCTAGAGCAAAGCGCACGAGCAGGTGCGCGAGGGATCGGGGAAATGGCCCCGGGGACCTATGGCGATCGCCTGTGGAATATAGAGACCATGAAGCCCCTGTTCGCGGCCATCAAGGTGAAGGGGCTACCCCTCCTCATCCACTGCAACGAGCCCTTGGGGCACCCCTATCCAGGAAAAGGGCGGGTGGGGATTGCCGAGATGGAGGCCCTGGTCGCCGCCCTGCAAGGGATAACCATCATCCTGGCACATTGGGGTGGGGGTTTTTTCTTCTACGAGCTCATGCCGGAGATCGCCGCCATCTGCCAGGGGGTCTATTACGATACAGCGGCATCACCTTTCCTTTATAATAAGAGGATCTATCAAATCGCCATCTCCATCATCGGGCCGCAACGGATTTTGTTCGGCTCAGACTATCCCCTCATCCCCCCTCGGCGGTATAGACAGGAGATGGAGGAAGCGGGCCTCGCAGCGGAGGAGCGGGAGGCCATCCTGGGTCTGAACGCCAAAAGGCTCTTGGGCCTATGAGGGGTCAGGGTTTTACTTACCCGCCTTGTTTTGCTACAATGATCACCCATGTACGAACTGATGGTTAATTCACGATTCTCCGCGGCCCATAACCTGCGAGATTGCGGTGGGAAGTGCGAGGGCTTGCATGGCCACAACTGGCGGGTGGAGGTCTTTGTCAGGGCCGAAAGCCTGGGAAAGGGAGGGATGGTGCTGGACTTCCGCATCCTGCGGCAGGAGATCGAGAAGGTCCTCGAGGCCCTCGATCACCACTACCTCAATGATCTCCCGTACTTCCAGAAAGAAGAGCCCTCCTCGGAAAACATCGCCCGCTATATCTATGAGGCCCTGGAAGACCGCCTGCGCCCCTATGGTCAGCGGCTTCATAAAGTCACTGCGTGGGAGTCTGAGGGGGCAGGTGCCTCGTATCTCAAGGAACAGCGATGATCGATGTCCAAAACCAGCGCGACCCCCGCAATGTCGAGATTCAAAAGGTGGGGGTGAAGAATATCCGCTACCCCATCACCGTCCTGGACAAGGCTCATGGCGTGCAGCACACGGTGGCGAAAGTCAACATGTATGTGGACCTCCCCCATCACTTCAAGGGGACCCATATGAGCCGCTTCATCGAGATCCTCAACGCGTTCAAGGGGGAGATCGCCATCAAGAATTTCTCTCACATCCTCCAGGAGATGAAGAAAACACTGAAGGCCAGATCCGCCCACCTGGAGATCGAGTTCCCTTACTTTGTCGAGAAGCAGGCACCGGTGACCCACGCCACAGGGCTCATGGAGTACATCTGCCGCTTCTGCGGCAGCAGCAGCGAGGGGGCGGAGGAGGACTTCTACGTGGGGATCGATGTGCCCATCACCACGGTCTGCCCCTGTTCCAAGGAGATCAGCGATCAAGGGGCGCACAATCAGCGGGGCACCGTAACCGTCAGCGTCCGCTTCAAGAAGTTCATCTGGATCGAGGATATCATCCAACTGGTGGAGGGCTCATCGAGCTGCGACGTCTACTCCATCCTCAAGCGGCCCGATGAGAAGTTCGTCACCGAAAAGGCCTATGAAAACCCCATGTTCGTAGAGGATGTGGTGCGGGAGGTGGCCAAAAAACTGGCAGCCGACCCCAACATCACCTGGTTCTCTGTGGAGTCGGAAAACTTCGAGAGCATCCACAACCACAGCGCCTACGCCTATGTCGAGAAGTAGAATCTTTTAGCTTGCCTTGTATCGCGTATCCGGGCAGCTATTCATGGCGGCGCCGTCACCTCTGAATCCCCCCCTTAGAAAAGGGGGACCGGGGGGATTTGAAAGCTTATTCTCGAAGCAACAAAAATGATGAGATCATGGCACGCATGAAGAAAAGAGACAGTTGGGGCACTCGCTTAGGCGTGATCATGGCAGTTGCCGGCTCCGCAGTCGGTCTGGGTAACTTCCTTAGGTTTCCGGCCAAGGCCGCGTCCAACGGCGGCGGCGCCTTTATGATTCCTTATCTGGTGTCGCTGCTGCTTCTGGGGTTGCCGCTGATGTGGATTGAATGGACCCTGGGTCGTTACGGCGGGGGATATGGGCATGGGACGGCGCCAGGGATCTTTCACAGCGTGTGGCGGAAAAACAGGTTTATTAAGTATTTCGGCGTCATCGGCATATTCGGGCCGCTTGTTATCTTCATCTACTACACCTACATCGAATCGTGGACCCTGGCTTACAGTTTTTTCTCATTGGTGGGAAAAAGCACACACCTCTTTGATCAGGCATCCATGCAGAGTTTCCTGCGGGGATTTCAAGGGTTAGAGAAGAATCAATATTTTAGCGGCATCGGTACGGCGTATCTTTTTTTTCTCATTACATTTCTGCTCAATGTCGGCGTCGTCTATTACGGGATCAAAGGCGGGATCGAACGATTATGCAAGATTGCCATGCCGCTCTTGTTTATCTCGGCGGCGGTCCTGTGTATTCGCGTGTTGACCCTGGGCACGCCTGATCTAACCAGGCCAACGTGGAATGTCAACAACGGGTTCGGGTTCTTGTGGAACCCGGATTTCAGCGCCTTGCTTTCAGCCAAGGTTTGGCTGGAGGCTGCCGGTCAGATATTTTTTACCTTGAGCGTGGGCATCGGCGTGATCCTCACCTACGCCAGCTATCTCTCCAAAGGGGATGACGTAGTGCTTTCCGGTTTGACTGCCACGAGCATCAATGAAGTAGCTGAGGTTATCCTGGGAGGCAGCATCGTTATCCCGGCGGCATTCATATTTTTTGGGCCGGTGGATATCAAGGCGATTGCCCAGTCAGGCGTGTTCAATCTGGGGTTTGTCACCATGCCGCTGGTCTTAAATAGACTTCCCCTGGCAGAGCTGATGGGATTTTTTTGGTTCTTTTTATTATTCTTGGCCGGCATCACCTCTTCCGTCTCTCTCGCGCAGCCGGCAATCGCCTTTCTCGAAGACGAATTCAATATCAACCGTAAAAAGGCGGTGGCCGTTTTTGCCATCACCTGCTTTATCTTATGCCAGTTCCCGGTATTCTTTTTAAAAAACGGTGTGTTGGATGAGCTCGATTTTTGGGGAGGGACATTCTTCCTGGTCATCTTTGCTACGGTTGAGGTAATACTTTTCGCCTGGATCTTCGGCATGGAAAACGCGTGGGATGAGATACACAAAGGGGCAGACATGGCGATCCCGCGCATCTATAAATACATCATCAAATACGTCACCCCGCTCTTTTTGTTTTTTATACTAGGCATGTGGTTCTGGCAGCAATGGTTTGCGGTCATAGTGATGAAAAATGTTTCCGCTGCTGATCGCCTCTATGTGTTGGGAACCAGAGTGGGTTTGCTCGTGATGTTCCTGGTGCTCGCCATCATGGTGAAAATAGCCTGGAAACGCAAAAAAGCAAGGAGATAATATGACCATCGGCGGTTGGATATTGTTCATTTTCTCCTGGGGCATGATCTTAGGGGTGTCGATCTTTTGTTTTAAAAAGGTCTTTGCCAAGAAGGAATTGAAGTAACCCCCTGCTGTCTCGGCAGCCTCGTTACCAATCAAACCTCCTCTCCCCTGGGGGAGAGGATATAGTCCCGCTCTGTCGCACTGCGACATCCCGCCATTCAGATTTTTATACAAAGCAGGGCGGGACGCTTTGCATACATCTTAGACTACGGGATGTGTCTCCCGTGACACAGTGAGGGGGAAACCATCAACAACAGTATCCACAGTCACGGCTACTAAATCCCGAAAGGAACACGGTGTTACAGAAGGACAGATGAAGGTCATCGGCGCTGTCGGGCAGAATGGTTCAGGCAAGGACGAGGCCCTAAAATATCTCAAGGCCCGCTATGGCGTGCCCTTTTTCTCAACCGGCGATATGGTGAGAGAGATCGCCGCGCAAGAAGGTATGGAGCCGACCAGGGATAACCTGCGGGCCATCTCCGAGAGATATTTCCGGGAATGGGGTGAGGGCTGCTTTGTCAGGCTCCTCGCTGAGCGGATACGGCATGACGCGGCACCAGTTATTGGAATCAGCGGCATCAGGTCGCTTAAGGATGTCCAGATCCTGCGTGAGGTCTTTGGGGATGCATTTGTGCTGATAAACGTTTCTGTCAGCGATCCTCGCCAACGCTACGAGCGCATGGTCAAGAGGGCAGAGGAGCGTGATCCGCAGCAGTATGAGCAATTCCTGATGCAGGATGGGGCTGAAGAGGCCCTGTTTCATATTACCGAGGCGGGTGGGCAGGCGGACTATGAAATCGGCAACGACGGGTCGCTATCCGATTTGCATGAGGCTATTGATAAGTTAGTAAGCGATAAGGGCATCCTGCGGCAAGAAAAAGACTGAGAGTAATTGCTTATGAAAACACGGCTGTATGTTTATACGGGAACCGGCAATTCATTGTGGGTTGCGCGTCAGCTGGCCTCAGAATTAAAAAGGGCCAGCGTTGAATTTATGCCATGTCCCAAAAAGCCTTTTAAGGTGCAGGCCGAGGCAGTGGGCATCATCTTCCCGGTCCACATCTGGGGGTTGCCCAGCCGCGTCATTCAGTTTGCCAACCACCTGAAGGTCAAACCAGGGACGTACTTTTTTGCCGTGGCTGTCAATGCCGGCCAGCCTGCCGCCACACTCCTGCAGCTGCAACGTTTAATGGCCGCCTGCGGCTTATCGCTCTCCCTGGGCTACTCTATTGTTCTGCCTTCCAATTATATCCCCTGGGGCGGTCCCGGACCGATGGATGCACAGCAGAAATTGTTTCAGGAGGCTCGGGCGAAGGTGAAGGCCGTTGCCGGCGCCGTGCTCAGTCGAGAGCGGCACAAGGTGGAGAGGGGGCCGCTGTGGCAGAATATCTTCTTTTCGTTATTATATAAGCTATCTTTCCGGCAGGTTCGTAAGATGGACAAGAAGCTCTGGGCGGATGAAAAATGCAATAGCTGCGGGATCTGCGCGCTGGTCTGTCCGGCTGCCAATATCGAGATGATCAAGAAGAAGCCCGCGTGGCTGCACCGTTGCGAGCAATGCCTTGCCTGCCTGCAGTGGTGCCCCCAGGAGGCGATCCAGTATGGGGAGAAGACCGTTACATACCAGCGGTATCACCATCCCGAGGTCACGCTGAAAGACATGCTTGAACAGGCAAAGGGAAAACAGGTATGAAAAGTAGATATACGATGTCAGCTTAAAAATAGGGACACGTTTCTCTAGGCGCTAAAAACTTCAGACCGCCTTATCCCTGCTCTTAACGTTATGAAGCTCTGTGCTGGTCCGGTGTTCATTTAAATCTTGCCGGATGGAAGAAACCTCAACCTTCAAATCCAGAATGTCCTTTCTAAGTTCCTCATGCTCTTGCTTGTTTTCATCCCTGGATCGGTCAAGGTTTTCCCGCACCATATTGAAGGACTCAATCACGGTGTCAAACTTCTCTTTTACATCCTCCAAAACTATTTTCAGTTCATCCGACATAACAACCCACCAAGCTTAATCTTTGTGTTACCCTAAATCTTATTAAACTTCTTGTCAAGCTCCAATTAGAAGATAAAAAGTTGAGTACTATATTCACTCAAATACCCCCTTGATCTCCTGCCGCTTGAGCACCGCCGGGGCCGTGGGGCTCTTGAGAAAGAGTTGCCGTATTCCTTAGTGAGGATGCGGCTATCCGGGGATGAAGATCTTACCTCTACGTTTTATTGATTTCGCTCACTGACGCCGCTGCTTAACAACACCGTTTCTTCTGGCTACAGAGCCACTTGCAGCGGCTAAAGAGCCATCTCCGGCGGTCGCCTCCTCTGCGGGGTCGCCACCGGCCATCTGCAGGGCAACGATCATCTGCCGCGCTTCTCGTCTGAAAACCGGCAAGCGCAAACCAAACACTGCCGCCGCTACAATGCATACGCCGCCGCCGAGCGCTACAGTGATCGGTGCACTCAGCTGATGGGCAAGGGTGCCCGCGAGCAGCGCACCCATGGGGGCCATGCCCATGAGCATCATCCCGTAGACTGCCATCACGCGGCCGCGCAGGTTGTCGGGCACCAAAGTTTGTATGAGGGTGTTTGACGCGGCCATTTCGACAATCATCGTGAAACCCACGGGCAGGAGCAAGGCGGCAGAGAGCCAGAACGAGCGTGACAAGGAAAAGAGTATGAGGCTTGCGCCGAACCCCGCAGCCGAAAAGGCGACTATCCGTCCCAGGCCGCGCGCCCCGCTGCGCGCAGCCAAACTTAGGGCGCCGATGAGGGCGCCCACCCCTGATGCGCCCGTGAGCAACCCCAGCCCCCTTGCCCCGCCATGCAGTATCTGATCCGCGAAGATCGGCATGAGCACCATATAGGGCAGGCCCAGGAGGCTGACCAACCCGAGCAGAAACAATAGTGATCGCACAGGCCCTGTGCGTCCGACATAGCGGAAACCCTCGATGATGCTGGCAAGCGTCGATCCCGGCAAATGGAGATGCCCTCGGGCCTTGATCTCCATCAGCAGCAAGCCGGCGATCACGGCCATATAGCTGACACCATTGGCGAAAAAGCACCACCCTTCGCCGACCGTCGCCACTAGTACGCCAGCAACAGCCGGGCCGATTATGCGCGCGCCATTAAACATCGAGGAGTTCAAGGCGATGGCATTGATAAGATCCTCTCTGCCGATCATCTCCACCACAAACGCTTGCCGCGTCGGGATGTCAAAGGCGTTAACGAGGCCGAGCAGGGCGGCGAGCGCAAACACATGCCACACCTGTACCCATTGGGTGAGTGTCAGGGCAGCCAGAACAAAGGCTAAGAGCATCGATACGGTTTGTGTGGCGACGAGGATGCGATGGCGATTATGCCTATCAGCAAAAACACCGCCGACGGTCGCGAACAAAAAAACAGGGAATTGTCCAGCGAAGGCAACAAGGCCGAGCAAGACGGCCGAGCCGGTCAAGCGATAGACAAGCCACGACTGCGCCAATGACTGCATCCAGGTGCCGGAGAGCGAGATGAGCTGCCCGCCGAAGAAGAGCCGGTAATTCCTATGCTTGAATGCGCGGAGGGTCCGTGACAATCTTGGTGCAGTCGAGGTCGGCTTGGGGCGGGCATCTTTTGCAACACGAGACACTGCCGGCGAACTTTTTTCTACTTTCTGTTGCCCCCTCCTGCTACTATTCACAACTAATCATCCTTTTTCTGGCCACAATCGATTGATGATTACTCAAATATACTCCTGATCTCCTCTCGCTTTTGCACCACCGGCGCCGGCGGTAGGCTCTGGAGGAAGAGCTTGCCGTACTCCTTGGTGAGGATGCGGCTGTCCAGGATCGAGAGGACCCCCCGGTCCTCCGTGCTCCTGATGAGCCTTCCCAGCCCCTGCTTCAGGGTGATGATGGCTGCCGGGATCTGATAGTGATAAAAGGGATTTTCCCCCTGGTCGGCGATTCGCTCGATGCGCGCCTGGGTCACCGGCTCGGTGGGAGGATCAAAGGGGAGCTTGTCGATGATGACGCAGCTTAAGGCCTCTCCAGGGACATCCACTCCTTCCCAAAAGCTCGCGGTCCCCAAGAGGACCGAGGAGACATCCTGCTTAAACTCTTCAAGGAGGAGGTGCTTGGGCCCCTCCCCCTGGATCAGGAGCCTGTAGGGGAGCCTGCCTTTGAGCATTCCGTAGATCTCCCGCATGTTCTTATAGCTGGTGAAGAGGATAAAGGCCCTCCCCCTCGTGATACCAAGGATGGCCTCTATCTCTTGGGCAGCTGCCTTGGGAAAGGTAGGGGCATTGGGCTCCGGCAGCCCAGGGGGAAGATAGATCACCACCTGATTCTGCATGTCAAAGGGTGAAGGGAGGATGAGCTCCGCCGCATCGTTGAGGCCGAGCCTTTCCCGGAAATACGCAAATCCTCCCTGCGTCGAGAGGGTAGCGGAGGTAAAGACCGCGGCCTCGAGGCGGGGATAGAGCCTCCTGCTCAGCTCCGGCCAGACATCGACGGGCGAGGCCCGGAGGAAGACCCCCCTGCCCCTGTTCTCGCACCAATAGACATACTGCGCATCACCCTGGGAGAGGATGAACTCGAGATCTTCCCCCAATTCCTGCGTGCGGCGAATCAAGGCGGCGATCTCCTCCTGCTCGGATCGCTTCACCATGATACCGCGCAGTGAGCTGAGGCACCTCTTGATGTCCGTAAGAAGGGAAAAGACCAGGGGATCAAATTCACGCAGCCGATACCGCTCCTCCCTCTGGAAGAGGGTGAAGAGCTGCGCCCCCTTTTCCCGAAGGTCATCAACAATCCCCAAGGAATCGGCAGACGGCTTACGTCCAATCATCAACCCCTTCTGTATGTCCCGCGCCAATTCCTCCAAGCGGTAATTGCTGACGGCCAGGCCGAAATAGGAGGTGATCACCTCCTCCAATTGATGGGCCTCATCGAAGATCACCCGCTTGTACCGCGGGATCACCTCTCCCCCTGCATCTCTGATAGCCAGATCGGCAAAAAAGAGGTGGTGGTTGACCACCAGCACCTGGGCCTGGGCAGCTGCCTGGCGCATGTGCGTCAGGAAACAGCGCTTGTGGTCGGGGCATTCCGCCCCGAGACAGTGATCGCGGCTGCAACATATCTCGGCCCATGCCGAGTAGTCCTCCGGTATTCCGCCGAGCTCAGCGCGATCCCCGGTCTCGGTGCGGGAGGCCCACGCGCTCACCTCCTTGAAGAAAGAGGCCTCCTCGAATACCTTGAAGAGGGGCTGTTGATTGAATATCCGGAACCGATGTCGGCAGAGGTAGTTTTCCCTCCCCTTCATATAGGCAGCCGTGAACTTGAGAGGAAGGATCTCCCTCAGCAGCGGTATATCCTTGAAGAAGAGCTGTTCCTGCAGGTTTTTGGTGCCGGTGGAGACCACCACCTTGTGGCCGCTGTAGATGGCGGGGATGAGATAGGCGAAGGTCTTCCCTGTCCCGGGTCCCGCCTCGACAATCAGATCACCCCCCTCGTGCAGCGCCCTCCAGACGGCCTCGGCCATCTCTACCTGCTGTGGTCGGTACTCGTAGGCATCGAGCCCCGTGGCCAGTATCCCCCTGGCGCCCAGGACCTCTGCCATGATAGGTTGTTTCAAGGGAACTCCTCCGGGAGTGAACATCCGGAATCAAAAGAATGTCCGTGCACGTTTATAGGCAAGGAATGCCGCACTGCTTTTCAGCCACCCACTAGCAGATGATGTTGAGAGGGACGATAACGCCAGCGGATTTAATAGGATCAGCTCCTATCTTCAGGTACCAGCCATGTCGAGAACGGATCAGGGGACGGTGCTCACTTATTGTTTTCCCTTGTCGTCTTTCAAGGTGAGCATCATCACACACTCAATATCCCGCGGCCCCAAGACACAAAACCCCACCTTTTCATAGACATGAATGGCCTTGAGATTTATCGCCCCTACCGTAAGCCAGATCTTGTTATATCCTATCTCTTGAGCAAGCTCCCTCATCGCCTGGGTGAGCGCTGTCCCGATGCCTCGATCTTGATAGTGCTGATGGACAAAGACCAGGTACTCGCACGTTTGGCCGCGCTCCATCTCAAAGAGGGCGGCATGTCCGACTACCTTATCTTCCATGACGGCGAGGATATTGGCCCCCTCGTCCACCATATATCGCAGCCACTCCTCTCTCTTGTGATCAGATTGAGAGGGGAGGCCTTGGCTCCATTCCTTGGGTTCAAAGCCGCGGTACATCTCCGCAAGGGAAGGATAGTCCTTATGCTGATAGAGTCGAATAACAAAAGGGACGCCACCTTTGTCCTTTAAGAGACGAAGTCTCTGCGCGATATGGGGGGGAAGGCAAGGGATCATCGTTATTGAAGCTTCAATCTAACAGAACAAGAGCGGAAAAGTCAACCTTTCGACTCCCCGGTCTCAAGACCAGGACTTGCCTTCGACCCGAACTGAGACCGAAGGGCTCAAGGTTGACCCTGAGCGGCGCCAAGTTTCGTCTTCAAAGGCAGGGCTTGGCGCCGTCGAATGAGTCAAGGCGGGGCCCTTGCCCCACTTCCTCGACCCCTTCAACCAGCCGAATACCAAGGCTTAAAGGCAAGAGCTGACCTTTTGGCCGGGGAGGCTGCCGAGGGTAGGCTCATCCCTGAGCTTTCGTTTTCATAGTTGAAGGATCAACCCTGAGCTTTCGCCCTCATAGTCGAAGGGTCAACCCTCAGCTTTCTTTTTAATAGCGGAAGGGTTGACTTTTTTTCTTCGCCTCGTTATTGTAATCGATTACGCAAATCACCGTGAAAAGAAGATGGATTACCTGCTGACGTTGGACAGAGCGGTTTTCTTATGGATCAACAATCAATGGACCAATCACTACTTGGACGCCTTCTTTACCGCCATCACATGGCTGGGCAGCGGCTGGATTATATTGCCGCTGGTAGCCATCTTGTTCGCCGTGAAGAGGCCGGCCTACTTGTACCAACATCTCCCCTGGCTCGTTGCTGGCATGATCTTGAGCGGGCTCTGTATCTCTGTGTTAAAAAAGATGATCCCGAGACCCCGACCCTTGACCGACTTTGCCCCCCTGATCGAGGCAGGAAAGGTCCATATCCATGTTTTGGGCAAACAACTGTGGTATCGCTCCTTTCCCTCGGGTCATACGCAGACTGCCTTTACTACAGCGATCTATCTCTCCCTGCTTCTGCCAGACTGGACACCTCTCTTTATCGCCTCGGCCATTGCGGTAGGGTTGTCCCGCATCTACATGGGGGTGCACTTTCCCCTCGACGTCATCGCAGGAGGGTTGATAGGGGCAGTTCTTGCGTTAGGGGCATGGTGGGTGAGAAAAAAGCTGGCAAAACCACCTCTTTCTTCACGCGGATAAAAGGGTTGCCATGAAGGTGAGGAAAAAAAAGCGGGGATGGAAACGGGTGGAGTGGGAGGTCCGCTACTGGCTTGCCAGTGTAGGCTTACAGGGTTTTTTGCGCGCGACGCGCGTCATTCCTTTTTCGTGGGCCTTTTCTCTCATAGACGGAGTGGCGGAGAAGCTCGTCTGGCGTTTTGCTGGCAAGTATAAAAAGAAGATGGTGGATAACCTTACCGCCACCTATCATGATTCCTTGGCAGATGAAGAAAAAGAGTGCATAGCTCGAGAGAGTTTAAGCACTATGCTGAGGGGCTTTATCGAGACCTTCTATTGCGTCAACTCTTATGATAAAAAGTTCGACCCGTGGATAGAGCTAGAAGGGAGAGAGAACCTCGAGCGGGCCTTGGCTCTGGGCAGGGGTGTCATCGGCGTCAGCGCCCACCTTGGTACCTTCACCCTCATCGGG
>Ga0299915_10001138_pt1 | contig 19650 bp, 15 predicted proteins | sample RVTome_13_FD_200263 | JGI IMG/M metagenome (GOLD analysis project Ga0299915, IMG submission 200263) | Soil microbial communities from uranium-contaminated site in the Upper Colorado River Basin, Wyoming, United States - RVT92D227 (version 2) ... | reverse complement strand
TTCAGAGCCAGGATCGAACTGAAAATCAAGTCCGACGGAGCTCTATATGTTTCAATGCCTGGCGTTCCCTCGGAAGTTCCTTTCGTTGTCCTGATGCGCGCCCTAGGATTGGAATCGGACAAGGAGATCGCTGAGGCTATTTCTCTTGACAAAGATATTCAAGGCACTTTGGAGCCTTCTTTTGAGAAAGCTCTGGGCGTGGACACTGCAAAGGACGCCGTTTTGTTCATTGGCAACCGCGTTGCACACGGGCAAGTTGAGGAGTACCGCGTGCAAAAAGCTGAGACTGCGATAGACAAGAACTTCCTCCCCCATATCGGCAGGACTGATCAGAAGAGAAAGGACAAAGCTTTGTTCCTCGGCGAAATGGCATGCAGAGCAATCGAACTGTCGCTCGGAAGAAGAAAGACTGACGACAAAGACCATTTCAAGAATAAACGCCTGAGACTGGCCGGACCTCTGCTAGCTGATCTGTTCAGAGTCGCGTTCAGAAATCTAACCCGAGACATAAAATATCAGCTTGAACGAATCGGAGTAAAGGGGCCCATCATCACGGTCTCTGCAGCTGTGCGACCGGGAATCATCTCCGAAAGATTCCAACATGCCCTCGCAACTGGCAACTGGGGAAGAGGAAGAGTAGGAATAACTCAGCTTCTTGACAGAACAAACCACATTTCCACCCTGAGCCATCTTCGAAGACTTCAATCGCCCTTGAGCAGGAGCCAGCCGAACTTCGAAGCAAGAGACTTGCACGCAACACATTGGGGTCGATTATGCCCAAACGAGACGCCTGAAGGTTCTAACTGTGGGCTCGTCAAGAACTTGGCACTGTCAGCTTGCATATCGGTGGGCGTAAACGCGGATAAGATAAGACAACTTCTGTTCAGCAGTGGGGTGGCCCCGGTTGTGGAAGCAAGTGATGATCTCAAGCTAAATGGGGCTAAAGTCTTCATTGACGGCAACATAGTTGGATACTGCAGTTCTCCAGAACAGCTGAGCAGGGAATTCAGAGACAGAAGGAGACGAGGAGAAATATCGACGGAGGTCAACATAGCCTACTTCTCGAAGGCTCAAGGTGAAAGGGAAGAAATCTACGTCAACTGCGATGAAGGCAGAGTCAGACGTCCCCTGATTGTAGTCGACAATGGTGTGCCCAGGCTTCAACCTGAACATGTTGAAAAGATAGTGACTGGTGAGTGGGCTTGGGAAGACTTCGTGAAAACTGGGATTATTGAATACTTGGACGCTGAAGAAGAAGAGAACGCCTACGTTGCCCTAAGTCACGAACTGCTCGCCAACGATCATACTCATCTGGAAATCGCAGCCTACGCGATTCTCGGAATCTGTGCCTCCACTATACCTTATGCAGAACACAATCAGTCGCCCCGCAATTCCTATCAAGCTGCTATGGCTAAGCAAGCCCTGGGCGTTTATTCGACGAACTTCCAGCAGCGCGTCGATTCGCGGAGCCACATCCTGCATTACCCACAGGTTCCTCTCGCTGAAACGGCGTTGATGGAAACTATGGGCTACAAACTGCGTCCATCTGGACAGAACTACGTGGTTGCCGTTTTGTCTTTCGAAGGATATAACATGGAAGACGCTCTGGTCTTCAACAAGGCTTCTATAGAACGAGGGTTGGGACGTTCAACTTTTTTCCGAATCTACGAAGGTGAATGCCGCCAGTACCTTGGAGGACTAAAAGACAAGTTCATATTGCCTGAAGCAGGAACGCGGGGGTACCGAGGAGAACAATATTACAGGCTGCTGGAACCAGATGGTATAATCGGTCTGGAATCCGGGGTCGCGGGTGGAGACGTTCTGATCGGGAGAATCAGTCCGCCGAGATTTCTCGAAGAATACAAGGAATTCGAGGTTAAAGGACCTTCGATGCGTGACACGTCAGTGGACATGCGTCCATCCGAAACTGGCATCGTTGATGCAATCTTCATAACACAATCGGGAGAAGGCAGCAAACTCGTGAAGGTAAGGGTTCGGGACCAACGTGTCCCCGAGTTGGGTGACAAGTTTGCATCGCGCCACGGCCAGAAAGGTGTTATCGGACTCATAGTTCCGCAAGAGGATATGCCTTTCACCGAAGACGGTATTGTACCAGACTTGATAATCAACCCACATGCCATCCCTTCAAGGATGACCGTCGGACAGTTCATTGAATCATTGGCTGGAAAGGTTGCATCCGCACGTGGAAAACCTGTTGACGGAACACCATTCTCTAATGAAGGGCCAAATGAGCTTAGAGCTTCTTTGGTCAAGCTTGGATTCAGCAGCACTGGCGCCGATGTTTTCTACAGCGGCGTTACCGGGCAGAAGTTCGTTGCAGATGTCTACGTTGGCGTAGTTCACTACCAGAAGCTTCACCATATGGTCGCCGACAAGATTCACGCAAGAGCCAGGGGACAAGTGCAAATGCTGACAAGGCAGCCGACCGAAGGCAGAGCAAGAGGTGGCGGCCTCAGATTCGGCGAGATGGAACGTGACTGCCTGATCGGTCACGGAGCTACGATGCTTCTGAGGGATCGACTTTTAGAAGAATCTGACAAGTACACGCTTTACATCTGCGAAACGTGTGGCCACATAGCATACTACGACATGAAACAGAGAAAATACGTTTGCAGACTATGCGAAGACAAAGCAAAGATTTCACCGGTGATAGTGTCCTACGCTTTCAAGCTTCTTCTTCAAGAGTTGATGAGTCTATGCATTTCGCCGAAACTAGCACTTAAGGAGAAGGCATAAAATGTCAGCAGAAGATATTGTTAGGAAAATAGTTGATGAAATAAACTTTGGCATGTTCTCGCCACAAGACGTGCGCAAGCAATCGGTCGTTGAAATCCAAACACCGGACACTTACGACGAAGATGGTGCTCCTATTTCTGCTGGTCTTATGGATGGAAGACTTGGAACGCTGGAGCCAAGGCAGAGGTGCAGGACGTGTGGTAATACCGCGATTCGATGTCCGGGACATTTTGGTCATATCGAACTTGCAGTGCCGATAATACACATTGAATTCACCAAGATCATTTTCGACCTGTTGAGAGCGACCTGTCGGAATTGCGGGCGTATCATGCTTCCAGACGATGTGAGTGAGAAGGCCAAGGTCAGGGTGCAAAAGACGAAACAGCTTCTTGGATTGGTTCCGGATGAAGTATACAAGTCTATAGTTCAAGAAACTAAAAAAAAGCAGTGTCCTCACTGCGGGGCAGCGCAAAACAAGATTACCTTCGAGAAGCCGACCAAGTTCAGTGAGCAGATTCCTGAAAGCGGCTCGGAATCTTTGACCCCGAGCATGGTTCGCGAAAGATTGGAACGGATCTCTGACGACGACCTTGAACTCTTAGGCTTTAACCCGAAGGCTGCACGCCCTGAGTGGATGGTTCTGCAGGTTCTTCCTGTTCCGCCTGTCTACGTTAGGCCTTCAATTACGCTAGAATCGGGAATCCGTTCAGAGGACGATTTGACTCACAAGCTTGTAGACATCATTCGCATAAACCAGCGGCTCAAGGAAAACATGGACGCTGGAGCCCCTACGCTTATCATTCAAGATTTGTCTGAACTCCTACAGTATCACGTGACGACATACTTCAACAATGAAGCTTCAGGAATACCCCCAGCACGGCACCGCTCAGGAAGAGCTCTCAAGACTCTATCGCAAAGACTCAAAGGAAAAGAAGGAAGGTTCCGGAGCAACCTGTCAGGAAAAAGAGTCGACTTTTCGGCCAGAACAGTAGTTTCTCCAGACCCCAACCTTGACATCAACGAGGTTGGTGTCCCTCTGGAAGTAGCCATGCGATTATCTGTCCCAGAAAAGGTAACAGAATGGAATATCGAAGAGATGCGTAGTCTCGTTAAGAACGGACCAGAACAATACCCGGGAGCACTTTACATCATCAGACCCGACGGCAAACGGATTAGGCTAGAATTTGTCGTGGACAGGGAGAAAATTGCTGATGCGATCGAGCTCGGCTTCGTGGTCGAGAGACACTTGAAGAACGGGGACATAGCAATATTCAATCGTCAGCCTTCACTTCACCGCATGTCTATAATGGCGCACTACGTTCGAGTCCTCCCCTACAAAACGTTCCGTTTGCACCTCTGCGTTTGCCCACCTTACAACGCAGATTTTGACGGCGACGAAATGAACCTTCACATTCCTCAGAGCGAAGAGGCTCGCACGGAAGCCTTGCTGTTAATGCAGGTTCAAGACCAGATTCTTTCGCCAAGGTTCGGAGGACCAATAATTGGCGCGATCAGAGATTTCATAACATCCGCCTATCTGTTTACGAAATATACCACCTACTTGACGAGAAGCCAAGTCAACAAACTGCTATTAGCATCAAAATATGATGGTGATGTGCCTCCGCCGAAAATCAAAGAACCGGAGCCCTTGTGGACAGGGAAACAGATTTTCAGCTTATTTCTGCCCAAAGACATGAACTATGTCCTGAAGGCGAACATCTGCCAGGGATGCACAAAATGTCTGGAAGAAGAATGTAAGCATGACGCCTACGTCGTTGTCAGGAACGGGGAACTCGTGAGTGGCGTGATCGACAGGAAGTCGATCGGCGCTGAACAGTCCGAGAGCCTTCTTCACAGAATAATCAAGGATTACGGCACTCAGGCAGGGCGTGAGTTCCTCAACAAGATAACCAGGATGCTAAAAACCTACATATCAATGCGGGGCTTCACCTATGCTTATAACGAGTTGGTTCTGTCTCCAAAGGCTGAGGACAGCATAGATAAAACGATGGAAAGAATCGAGAAGAAGATAGAGGATCTCATAGAGAGCTATCGCAAAGGCACCCTGCCCAGGCTTCCAGGACAGACTCTTGAGGATTCATTCGAAATCTACGTTATGAACGAGCTGGCCAAGGCACGAGACGAATCCGGCAGGATAGCAGACGCAGACTTCACTCTTGAGAATTCAGGCATCATCATGACGAGAACAGGCGCAAGAGGTTCAAGCCTGAACATAGGTCAGATAAGCGCGTGTGTGGGCCAGCAGTCAGTTCGTGGAAAGAGAATCTTAAGGGGATACGTTGACAGGGCTCTGCCGCACTTTCAGGCAGGAGATCAACGGCCGAAAGCAAGAGGGTTTGTGTATTCTTCTTACCAAAGCGGACTCGACGTAATCGAGTTCTTCTTCCATGCTATGGGTGGAAGGGAAGGTCTGGTCGACACAGCAGTTCGAACACAGCAGAGCGGTTACATGCAAAGACGTTTGATAAATGCGCTCGAACACATACGTCTAGAATACGACGGAACAGTAAGGAACTCTGCGGGCGACATAATTCAGTTCCAATACGGTGAGGACGGCGTTGACCCTGCGAAAAGCGATCATGGAAAAGCGGTAAATGTAAGTCGTTTGGTCGATCAGATACGGATCGGGAGAGAGAAAGGAAAGACTGGAACAGTCGAATTCATCAAGGAAGAACTGGACAAGGTTGAAGGACAGCTGACGCCGATCCTTGTAGAACAGCTCAAACAAAGCTTAGGAAAGGCCGAGTTGACAAAACCTGCTGTCGAAAAAGCAATCAACCTGACAGTGGACCGCTACAAACGCGCACTAATGGAACCAGGCGAGGCTGTGGGCATCGTCGCAGCCCAGTCAATCGGTGAACCGGGCACGCAGATGACTCTTAGAACGTTCCACTACGCGGGTGTGAAAGAACAAAACGTTACTCTAGGCTTGCCCAGACTTATCGAGATCGTTGACGCGCGGAGGATTCCGTCTACGCCTATCATGAAAATCTATTTAACAGAAGAATTTCGGAAAAACAAGGAAGCGGCCGTGAAGGTTGCCCGTGACATTGTATATACTACGATGGAGAACCTTGCGGAAGCAGTTTATGTGGACCCGGTACATGACGAAATTATTATAGAGCTTGACAAGACAATGATGGATGACCGAGAAGTGACGATGCAGGATCTGAAGGAGAAGATTGAGATTCCGAACACTACGGTCAAGATCAAAGGCAATAACATACACATACAGCCCAAAAAAGTTGAAGCGATCAAGAAGTTGCTTGGAAAGGTCTCTGTATTTCACGTCAAAGGTGTGCCTGGCATAAAGCGAGTGTTGGTAACCGAAGAACACGGGGAATGGGTCATTAACACTGATGGTTCAAACTTGCCTCGGGTTCTCGATATTCCAGGAGTCGATTGCACAAGAACCACAACGAACAACGTTCACGAAATCGCGAAGACTCTCGGAATCGAAGCATCTAGAAATGCATTGGTGAACGAAGCTAAAGGCGTGCTCGAAGAGCAAGGACTGGATGTTGACACACGTCACGTCATGTTGGTTGCAGACATGATGACTTCCACAGGTGAAGTTCAGCAGATAGGGAGACATGGCATAAGCGGAAAGAAGTCGAGTGTTCTAGCGCGCGCGGCTTTTGAGATTACCGTGCCCAACATTGTTGAAGCGGCCGTCAAAGGTGAAAGTGATCCTTTGGCTGGCGTGACCGAAAACGTAATAGTGGGGCAGTCAATACCCATTGGCACAGGACTTGTAGAACTGTTCATGTCATCGTTTGAAAAGAAGAGGGAGAAGAAATGATTGACGTAGACAAAGCAATCGCTGCAGCTGTGAAGACTGGAAAAGTTTCCTTTGGAGCTACATCTGCGATTCAAAACGCTCAGACGGGGCGGGCAAAGCTGATAATCCTTGCATCCAACGCTCCGAAGAATGTGCGGGAGGATGTTGAATACTATTCCAAGCTTTCAAAGGTTCCAATGATTGTCTACAGGGGGTCATCTCTGGATTTGGCTGCTACTTGCGGAAAACCATTCATCGTTTCAGCGTTAAGTATAAGAGAGCCTGGCGACTCAGAGATTCTAAAGCTGACGGAAACCGCTGAGCTAGACGAATCCGGCGGAGGAAACGAATGACAACCGGCATTAAATTCACGGGCACAGAGATGCGTTACATAGCATTGTTCGAAAGCGTAACGAGTGCGGGTGTCAAAGACTGCATAATTGACGAAGAACAGGGGCGCGTTCTGTACGTAGTTAACGAGGGTCAAGTGGGAGTTGCAATAGGAAGAGGAGGCAGAAACATCCACACTCTGGAACGGATGACTGGCAAAAAACATGAGATAATCGAGTACGCAGAAGAGCCAGCACAGTTCATCAAAAACGCGTTGAAACCCGCTGGAGTCAAAGAAGTTCGCATAACCGAAAGACCCGATGGAAAGTCGATAGCCGTCGTCGCAGTAAACCCGAAAGACAAAGGTGTGGCAATCGGCAAGAACGGGAGAAACGCTGAGAGACTTCGTTTTTTGGCGAAACGTTATTTTGATATACAAAATGTCAGCATAACATAGATCTGGAGATGTTCAAATCATGAAGCAATTGGGGAAATGGGGTTTACAGACACTGTTACTCTTTTCTGCTGTCGTCGGCATAGCCGCAGCGGCGGACGAATCATTTTTCTACCAATTCCTGGGAAGCCCACTTCTGATCTTGGTTGCCCTTCTGGTCATAGATGCTATAGCTCTGCTCTACCATAAAATACGCAAATAGAAACACAGTGCTTTTTTTGGATAAAGCGGTGCCAATGTTTTCTAGCTTTTCGTTTCGGCGGTTAATAGCAGATCTATGAGGCTTTTTTGGTCAACTTCGGCTCGTGTTCTCCAATCCAGGTATAACTGTCCGGTTTCGTCTTCGGTCAAGTACCCGTACCGAATGTACCTATCGACGTTGAGCCCAACTTTCCATCCAGGAAGCTTTTCTCGCAACAGTTTTTCAACATCCTCCCTCGATGCCCTGCCCTTTCTGGATACTATATACGCGATCGCCACTGCAAGCCCTGCGAAGTCGTCTATTCGCCAACCTATCATTTTTGCTTCTTTCGGTACGAGTTCGCCTCGCAAAGCCACGTAGAATCTGGCTTTGTCAAGTTGTTCCAATGACGGTTTCTCTATTTGCTTTCCTTCTTCAAAAATCGTTTTGACTTCGAGGTCAAGCGCCTTCAGGTAATCATCCATGATCTTGAGCACTTTTGGGTAGTCTGAGCCCAGTGCTTTGCGTAGTTCCCATCCTTTGACTCCTGGTTTGACGTGCCTCTTGAAGAAGAGCAGGTGCGTTGCCCTCTTTAGTTTTGCAGCGTAAGTGGCTTTCCGCTTGCTCACTTTAGCTCTCCTCTTTTCCATTTCTCCCAATCGGTAAATGAGACCGAAATCGGGATGGAAATCAACTGAGTCTTTCCGGATCTAACGATAGGCTTTTCGAACGGCACAAGAAAGGTTTCTTCTTCCAAGGGATATATCTCCAACGTTGCATACCCGTACGTGACAAGAAAGCTTGTCATGAACGCTCTGTCAACCGTTTCGTCGTAAGAGTCTGCCCCGATAAAGTCCCAGTATCGGATTCTTCCTTCTTTGCCTCTCTCCTCAACTGAAGTCTTAAGTTCCTTCCAGAAAGTCTCCAATTCTTCAGAGAAGGTTATGTCTCGAAGTATTTTTTGTCGAACGAGTTCTTCTCGTGTTGCTGATTCGGCCGCAACCTCAAGTGGAGGTGTTTCTTTCCACCGTTCTTCCAACGGAATCAGAGTGTTCCAGTATCTCATGGCTTCGGTCAGGCTTTGAAGTGATAGCTGTTCCCATTCGATGAGAGGATGCCACACTTTGAGGAAGGTTCTGGCGATTTCTGATTTGTCCATGCGTTTGAGCTTGTCTTCGAGCAAGAACGGGTCAGTGTAAAGTGAAGTCGACCGATGCCTTACCCACTCACTCTGCAACTTGACAACAGACGCGATGTGATGCAATGTTTCAGCATCCAAGCAAAGGTCTTCTGGAACCTTCCACTCTCCGAAGTACTCCTTGATCGTGCCAATGTTCGAGTTCACGTCGATCAAGAAGGGATCAAGCGACCTGTCTTCAACAGATCTGCACGTGTCGATTATACGTTGGAGCTTCTCCCTGCCGAGCTTCTCATACGTCTTCCTGGACAAAGTCAGGACACCTCTCTGATTATTGATTTGCCTTCAATGTTCTGGACAGTGATGATGTTGACTCCTTCTTTTGTGAACGTTATCTGGCTCGGAGTGATTACCAAGTATTGGGCGGCTGAGTCATTGACTCTGGAGACAAGCATCTGTGCTATGATTTCACGGTTTTTGGGATCCATGTGAACGTCGTATTCGTCAACGGCGCGGAAGGGGGAACGAACGTGCTTTTGCAGAGCTAATAGAAAGCTCATCGTTGCCGTTGTTCTTTCTCCTCCGCTCTGGGTGTAGGCGTCAAGCGGGACTGGTTTTCCGCCTTTAAAACCCACAAGGATCTCCAACCCTGCCGTTTCAATGTCTTGTCCGTTACCGAGTCTAACTTCTCCCAAGGCTTGCGCCTGAGCTAAGGTTTTCTGATATTCCAAGTCTACCCGGGTTAGAAGCGTCTCAATCACCGTACGCCATGCCTGCATTCTGGTCTTGACTTCTTCCAACGTTTTCTCACGGTTTTCGGCAACGAGTTGTGCTTTCTCTTTCAATTCTAAGTAGAGTTTTGAATAGGATTCATACATGCGCTCTATGTCTTCGGAGACATCCGACAAAGCTGCCAAGTGTCCTTCCGTTAGGCGTATTTCGTCAATGATTTCGCTTATGTCTTTTATCACTGCAACTCTGGCTCCGATCTGTTCAGCCTTACCTTCAGTCTCAGCCAATCGAGTCTTTGCCTCTTTCAGTGTCTTCTCCAACTCTTCCAGGTCCGCCGTCGCATTTTGCGTGCGATATCGTAGTAATGCCTGTCCGATTCGGAGATTCAGAATTTGGTTGCCGACTTTTTCTGTCGCTTCTTCCCAGTTTCTTGTTCTCACTAGGTTTCTTTCTATTTCAGTGTCTAGTTTTGATGTGTGTTCTTTCGAGTTTTGGATTAGCTCTTTGAGCTGTTCGGTCCTTAGAAGTTTAAGCTGAACCGTTTTTCTGGATCCTTGCGTTTCTTCTGGACGCGTGTCTTTGTCCAGATTACGAGTGAATGTATCCAACTTTGCTGTTTCTATGAGAAGCTGTTCATACAAAGAGAGCGTTGAGGAATTGCCTGCTTTTTGCCGTTCGAAATTGAGCCGATCCTCGAAGAGTCTTGTCCATTCGTCCTTCAGTTTTCCCCGTTCATTCTCTTCTCTTTGTAAATCTTTGTTGGTGGCTTCCGTCTGCATTTCGATTTGGCTGAAGATGTCCTTCAGTTTTTTCCACTCGTTTTCCAATTGCTTTAGGGTTTCTTCTTTTCTGGCCACTTCTGTCCAAGCGAGTTCTCGTTCTAGGAATTTCCTTTTTGACTGCAGTTGCTTTTTCTCTTGGTACCTATCGTACTGTTCTCTCCAGTAGTTGAGTGTCTGTTCTGCCGATTCCAGAAGTTTGCCCATTGACTCTTCTTGACTAAGTATGCGAGTCAGCTTTTTCTGTGCCTGCACGACGTTTTCTCGATAGGGTTCAAGCCCGACTGCAGCTTCAACCATACGCAGCTTTTCTTGCGTAGAAAGCACGGTAAACTGTTCAACCATGTTTTGATGCATTATAATCAGGATGTTGTCTGGATCAACTCCCAACTTGCCCAGCAATCTCTCGACGTCCTGTTTTGTCACGGCGCGGTTTTCAAGCGAAAACCAATAGGTTCCATCCTTTCGCAAGACCCTTGTAAGGTAGATCTGGTCCTTGTTGTACTTCTGAACGGGTCTGTTTCTTCCCATTCTTGAATTGTTCAGAACCAAAGTGACGCGGGCTTGGTCTTTATTCCAACGAATCAGGTCACTGAGTTTCTTTGAACGTTCTGTGTATGATTGTCCGAGTGCCACGGATATTGCCAACAATAGTGATGATTTTCCGGAGCCGTTTGGTCCGCAGATTACGTTGACTCCAGGTTTGAAAGGTACCCTAGCATATTCATAGCTCATGAAGTTTTCTAGGATCACTTCTTGGATTAGCATGATGGTTTTTCCTGATTGGAGTAGGTAATAGAGGTGAAAATGCTCTTATTAAAGCAAATTGTACAATTCCACTACAAATATAGCATGCTTCGCGTCGACCTGTAGGGCGTCTATTGACAGTCCACGAGATACTGTGCAAAGCTTTCTCCGTAATCGACGAGTTCGCTTTCGCACATCAAACGCCACACCTAAGCTATTTGCTTGGCAGTCTTAAACGAAGTCGGCCCTCCATCTGCAAATGAGAAGCGACCGAGCTTTGCCCCCGCGTTTTGACAAAAGGCAATTAATAAAATACTAAGTATCAAGCTAAGCCAGGAGAGTTCTACTTGAAGTTTCTCGTGACAAACCTTCAAGACTGCACAGGAGTCATTGAACAAGAAATTGAGTCTGTCCCAGAATTGTCGCTAATGACAATTCTGTTTTTGTTTGCCGCTGGGACATTGGCAGCATTGACGCTAGCTAGAAAGCGCCTCGGACACCTACTCTGACGCGCGCGCTCTTGTGGTACGTCAACAGCACACACCAAAGCGACAGACCAAGTAGACACTGATTCTGACAAGTGAAAAGTCGATTTGTAATCTCAGAATAAGGATTTGCCATTCATAAATCAATTATGCGCGAGGCATGTCAAGCATGGGTAGATGACTATGTCAACCGAAATTGAAACGCTTCGAGCAAGAAAAGAAAAGCTAAAAGAAGAACTGCAAATCGAGGGACAGAAAGAGAAATCCTTGCAAGAAGATATAGAAATACTTAAGGAAAAGGTCGAAATTCGAGGTTTTGAAAAAGAGATCGATACAAAACGCGAGTCCGTCAAACAGCTTGCGTCGAGAAAGAGCGAATTACAGGGCGAATGGAATCAATTCGCTCAAGATACGAGAAAAGATGAGGAATCAAAAGAACCCTCTTCCGAACCAACGATTATCGTAATGCCAGCCCAGACCCCCGAATCTGTTGAATCCCAGGAATCGGACGCTCAGAAGAAGCGACGATGGTTTTAGAAGAAGGACATTCCTGTTCCCGGGTAGCAGCGCGAAGCGCGCGCGAAAAGACGAAGATTAATGGCTAGCGTTCAGTCTAGACCCAACGCGTGCGCGGTGATGTCTGCATTTTTTCAGGTGAAGACAATACCCAAATGCGCAGCGGTAACCGGCTTTTCTGATTTCCGCAACAAACATGATGCAGCTATGACAGATCATTTCTAATTCACTAAACAGTGAAGAGCGGGCGTGCGCGAGTTAATAAAACATGCGAAACAATGTTCTGCGGGGCGCGCGCGCGAAACTCGTACGGTTGACCATGAAAGGATTACTTGGAGCACATCCGACTCAGAGGGAGAGGCCTCAAACAATAGTTTAATATCCAATAAAAGGAATTGGGCATGTTCAAACTTGACAGCAATTTGAGGACGTGAAGCAACGTGAGAAGAATATCGGATGATATTGAAGAAACTGCAATGGAATTGATCTTTACGGATGATCCTGCGAAAAAGAGAGAAATGGCGAAGGAAATTCTCGATGCTGCCATAGCTGAGGGGGCCTATCCCTCAAGCATACAAGAATTCTATTTGGCTCGTGGCAGAGGCGAATTTAGGGGTTTCACAATTCCTGCGATAAACCTGCGGAGCATGACCTATGATTTAGCGCGTACTATCTTTAGGGTCGCAAAGAAAAATAACTCGAGTGCTTTTGTCTTCGAGATTGCGCGATCTGAAATTGGCTACACAGACCAGTCGCCTATAGAATATTCAAGCATGGTTCTGGCAGCGGCGGTTAAAGAACGCTATTCTGGCCCGGTTTTCATTCAAGGAGACCATTTCCAAGCCAATGCTGCCAAATTCAAAGAAAATCCCGAAAAAGAGACCCAAGCTTTGCAGAACCTGATTGTCGACGCAATCAGTTCAGGTTTCTATAACATCGACATCGACTCATCGACTCTTGTGGATCTGTCGAAACCTGATTTGAAAACGCAACAGTTTCTGAACTACGATGTCTGCTCAAAACTTGTCCAGTTCATTCGCAGCACTGAGCCGAAAGGGATTACCGTCTCAGTTGGCGGAGAGATCGGAGAGATTGGTCACCAAAACTCCACACCTGAAGACTTGCGCGCGTTCATGACAGGCCTTCGCGACAGTTTGCCCAAGGGATTTGCCAGCATAAGCAAGATCTCGGTCCAAACGGGAACGACTCACGGCGGCGTGATTCTTCCAAATGGCACTATCGCACAGGTAAACCTCGACTTTGACACTCTGAAGACTCTTTCCGAGATGGCTCGCAGAGAGTACGGACTTGCAGGAGCGGTGCAACATGGCGCATCGACCCTTCCTGCCGAGGCTTTCCACAGATTTCCGGAATGTGAGACCGCTGAGGTGCATTTGGCCACGGAATTTCAGAATATGATATACGAGTCGAAACATTTTCCAGCCGAGCTTAAGAAGAGGATCTATGAATGGCTGAAGGTCAACGCTGCAAATGAAGCCAAGAAAGGCGAGACTGAAGAGCAATTTCTCTACAAGACCCGAAAGAAAGCGTTGGGTCCGTTCAAGAAAGAGATCATGGGTCTGTCGCCTGAGATACGCGATGCGATCGCATGTGAAATTGAAGGCAAATTCGACCTCCTATTCAAACAGCTTAGGACTGTGAACAACAGAGTCTTGGTCAATAAATACGTGCACCATGAGTGATCCATAGCGCATCTTCAACGCATAAACTCTTGTAATCTAATACTTTTCTAGACGAAAATTCGATAGGTTTACTCCGTAAGAGTCTAAATGTCAAGCGAAGTTTTCTATTTTCAGGAGAAGGGTTCAAAAGTGAAGAGAATAATCTTAGCTACAGCAATAGTGTCGCTGGCACGCGCTTGGGCAGGATTTTCAAGGTCGTTTGTGACGTTTGTGATTTGAAGAGTTCCTGCACAGAAGAGGCACTCAAATTCTAGGCCAGAACTATTTTTGAACTCGTCTAGTTTGAATAGGGGTCTTGGCACAAACGTTGGGAATGATTTGCTTGGGGGAGCAGTCGCTTTGGAGTTCAAAACTTATTATTTTGAACTGGAAAGCTAAAAGTCTTTAAGGAGTGTTCTTAACCTATCAGGTTGGTGTTCTGGAATGGTTGTTGCAGGCAAAGTCTTCAGGCTTTCAGACTCACTTGCTATAGCGGAAATCGCTTCAGGACTTGACGGGTATCATGCTGAAGAAAACTACGAAGAAGGAGACCACAAATTTGAGCTCCTCACCGAGGTTGCAGGCCTTCTTCCGAAAGGGAAAATGCTGAGGGGCATCTATTCTCATGATTACGTTACGCAGGTTTTTCACAGGGGCAAGATCTTGCCGATCCCACGTACGGTCGAGGCACTTTTTAGCTTCTCTGAGCATGAAGGCACAATGTTCCTGACTATTGTTGAGAAGAAGCGTTTGGCGAATTTCGTGGCGAACGAGTTGAGCAAGATACTATTTGAACGGGCAGGCGGAGTTCTGGAAGCCAGGATTTCCCCAGAGACTCTCAAAAAGTTTCACCTCAAGAATCGTGAAGATACGAAGATAACGTTTTTTGACAACGTGGACATTCCAAACGTTGACAAGCTTTCGCTCTACGGACCCGACTTGATAAACACTTCACTATTCGAGGATTACGGCAAACATGGCGACCTGTGGTATGTTGTTGCGAGATCGAAGGAATATGGTTATGTCGTGGGCGTCACCAGGGATGCCTCAGTAACAATTTTCAATCTTGGCGAGAAGGAGCCTTATCTAGAGTACGTTGCCAAGGAAATTTACCCGCTGGCTTCTGAAGAACAGAAATAGACATCATTCACTACGAGTCGGAGGATCTTAGTATTCGATTCCTTTCCGCGCTTCAAAACCCGAATTGTACGGATGTTTGACTTCCACCATTTCTGTGACTAAATCCGCTGCTTCAATTATCTCCTTTGGTGCTTTGCGCCCAGTCAAAACAAGTTCAATTTCAACGGGTTTTTCTCTGATAAGGCGCAGGACATTTTCAACCTTTATGAGTCTTAGGTTGAGAGCAACGTTGACTTCGTCCAGCACTACCACGTCGTATTTGCCGCTTTTCACGGCTTTTTCAGCGGTTCTCAAGGCTTGCTCAGCAAGGTCTACATCTTCTTTGTCAGGTCTCTTTTCAGACACAAATTTGCCTCTCCCGAAGGCTTTCAATTTGAGTCCAGCAAGCTTTTTCACGGCATAGAGTTCCCCGTAGTCAAACCCTCCCTTTATGAACTGGATTATGTACACTCTTAGTCCTCTGCCCGTGGCTCTTAGTGCTAACCCAAAAGCCGCAGACGTCTTTCCTTTCCCGTTTCCAGTGTAGACTTGGACAAGCCCTCTTTCAAGTTTCATTTTCAACGCTCTTCCTAAGGAGTCTTTGTGCTGCTGAGGCCGGGTCGATCTTCCTTTCCATGATTTCATGGATGAGTTCGTCGAACCTGCCTGCCTTCTTAAGTTCCTCTATCAACGAGCTAGTGACTTTTTCTCTTATTGCCTCAACGAGCTCAGCTTCAGCTCTGGCTCTCATCGACATTTTCCTGCATTCAGGGTCGCCTTCAAGAAAGCATCTGTGCTCCTCGATTTTCTCGACAAGCTCCGGAATACCTTCGCCAGTAAGGGCCGTAGTCTTGAGCACTGGGGGCTTCCACGGGCTCTCTTTGCTGTTCATCTGGAGGTTCGATTGAATGTCCATGACTGCCTTGTCAGCGTTTTCGCGGTCGGCTTTGTTAACCACGAAGATGTCCGCGATCTCCATCATACCTGCCTTTATAGCCTGTATCTCGTCTCCAAGCCCGGGTGCATGAACCACAACGATTGTTTGGGCGACTTTAATTATTTCCACTTCTGACTGTCCTGCACCGACAGTTTCGACAATGACTATGTCCTTTCCGGCAGCGTCCAGAATTCTCACGGCGTCTTTGGTTGCTCTAGCTATTCCGCCTAGATGGCTTCGGCTTGCCATGCTACGTATGAAAACTTCTGAATCGGTGCTGAGTTCCTGCATTCGTATTCTATCCCCCAGGAATGCGCCTCCCGAAAACGGACTCGTTGGGTCAACAGCGACAATGCCAACCTTCATTTTTCTGCGTCTATATTCCTTGACCATTTTCTCTATGAGCGTGCTTTTTCCAGCGCCGCCTGCCCCCGTCAGTCCTATGACATGGGCTTTTCCGACATGAGAATAGACTCTTGCGACAATTTCGCGAGCTTCCGGTTCTTCGTTCTCAATAATAGTTATGGCTCTTGCGATGCTTCTTCGGTTTCCGGCAAAAATACCCTCAGCTATTTCTTCAGCTTTCGTCAAAGCTCGAGCACATCTGATTTTCAGTTTCTTTTTGGCAGGTTTTTCATGACATATCTTATGATATCTTTTGTTGGGGTGCCGGGTCCGAATATCTCTTTTATTCCAAGCCTCTTCATGTCGGCCACGTCTTCTTGCGGGATTATGCCTCCGGCAAAAACCATTACGCCTGTTAGTTCTTGATCTTTGAGCAGCTGCATTATGCGCGGAAACTGAGTTTTGTGGGCTCCCGAAAGAATGCTCAGGCCGATCACGTCAACGTCCTCTTGAAGTGCTGTTTCAACTATTTGCTCGGGGGTCTGTCTTAAGCCCGTGTATATTACTTCCATCCCCGCATCTCTGAGGGCTCTTGCCACGACTTTCGCTCCTCTGTCATGGCTGTCTAGGCCTGGCTTGGCGATCAACACTCGGATCTTTCTTGTTTTTTCCATTCCTGTTCCCTTCTAGATTATGATTAGTTCCTTATATTCTCCGTAAACCTGACGCAACTCCTCACAGATTTCGCCCAAGGTTGCGTAGGCTTTAACTGACTCTATTATTACGGGCATGAGATTCTCATTCTTTTCCGCTGACCGACGAAGCTTTCCTAGAACCTCTTCTACCTTCTTCTTGTTTCGTTCTTGTTTCAACTCATACAAGCTAGCGAGTTGTTCTTTCTCGACCTTCGGGTCCACTCGCAAAAGTTCTATTGGCGTTTCCTCTTTTTCGATTTTGTAATCGTTGACGCCGACGATCGTGCGTTTCATTTCTTCTATTTCTCTTTGATACTTGTAGGCGCTGTCAGCGATTTCCTTCTGGAAGAATCCTTTTTCTATTGCCACTATGGCTCCGCCCATCTCATCGATCCTTCGAATATACTCGAAGGTCTTCTCCTCCATCTTGTTCGTTAACGCTTCGATGTAATAGGCGCCAGCCAAGGGATCTATTGTTTGAGTTGCCCCGCTTTCATGGGCCACTATTTGTTGCGTTCTCAGAGCAACTCTTACGGCGTTTTCACTTGGAAGTGCAAGAGCTTCATCGAATGAGTTTGTGTGGAGGGATTGAGTGCCGCCCACGACGGCTGCTAGTGCTTGTATCGTCGTGCGCGTGACGTTGTTAAGTGGCTGTTGAGCCGTCAGCGTGCAGCCTGAGGTCTGTACGTGCATGCGCATCCACATCGAGCGAGGATTTTTTACATGGAAACGTTCTTTCATCAGCCTTGCCCATATTCTCCGCGCTGCTCTGAACTTGGCGACTTCTTCGAAAAAGTCATTGTGTGACGCGAAGAAAAATGAGAGGCGTTGTGCAAAATCGTCCACTTTGAGTCCTCTTTTCATCGTGGACTCAACGTACGTTATTCCGTCATAAATCGTGAATGCGAGTTCTTGAACAGCCGATGAGCCAGCTTCTCGTATGTGGTAACCGCTTATGCTTATCGGGTTCCATCGTGGCAGGTGCTTTGTACAGTACTCGATTATGTCCGTCGTCAGTTTCACTGCAGGCTTCGGCGGGTAGATGCATAGTTTCTGTGCAAAGTACTCTTTCAGGTTGTCGTTTTGTGTGGTTCCTCCCAGATTCCCCCTTGGCACACCCTGTTGGTCTCCAACTGCTACATACATTGCCAATAGCATGGCCGCGGGTCCATTGATCGTCATAGAGGTCGTGACCTTATCAAGTGGAATTCCGTCCAAGAGAGCTTCCATGTCCCTGAGCGAAGCTATGGCAACTCCGCATATGCCTACTTCACCTTGCGCCATGGGGTGGTCAGAATCGTAACCCATGATGGTCGGATAGTCAAAAGCAATGCTTAGACCAGTTTCTCCTTCCTTAAGGAGATATTTGAAACGCTGATTTGTCTGCACTGCCGTGCCGAAGCCCGAGAATTGGCGCATGGTCCACAACCGTCCCCGGTACATCGTCGCGTGTACGCCTCGCAGGAAGGGGTACTCACCTGGAAACCCAATATCATGGATGTAGTCCAATGAACCGACATCTTCAGGCGTATACAAACGTTCTATTGAAACGTTAGAAGTGTTGCGGAAATCCTCCCTTCTTTCCTTACACTGTTTTGTCCAATCTTGGAGTGTCGTCTGCTCCCATCGTTCTTTCTCCTTTTTGATTTCCGCGATTCGTTCTTTGTCAAACATAGTGTCTCTCACGCCTTTGTGATGTGTATATATCTATTCAAGGTAACATATCAGGGTTGAACCTAAATAGATATTTGATACAGAATAAAGTAAGTTTCTCATTAGTACTAAGCACCTTAGTTGTTAATTGTTCTGCGTAGCACAGAAAATTCTTTAATGATTCTAAGGTCTAAAAGGATTATGGTAACAAAGATAGGGTACTTAGGTACTCTCTAGAAACTCTAAGATTACTACGTGCTTCTTTCTCTGTGGTGCTCTAGACCTTAGAGAGCTAAAGCCGAGATTCATCACAAAGCAATAACCTAGGTTTTGTACACGCTAAAGAGTACGTAGTGCATCAAGAAAATTCTAAAGCGCAGAACAGAAAGACTAATAGTTGAAGAGACTATGTCATTTATTAAAGAAACGATAGAGGAATAATATGAAAGAAAGGAATTTTCCAGAAAGGGCTGATGGACTTGCCTTTTGGAGTATGATGCTACTTAGTATTGTATTTCTAACATATTCTTACGCAGTTACACACACAGTCGATTGGCTTCTGATTTTTGTTCCCATAATAGGCATATTCTTTATTTTCAGGTTTGCATGGACCGTATTTGCATGGCGTAAACCGTCAAGCATCGAAATGGAAAAGATAGAGCGTGTAGCCTTTTGGGGGACGAGTTTAACCTTGCTGGGAGTCCTAACCGTCGAATATGCAGTAACGCGCTTTTTCAACTTCTACATCTTCTACGTTTTCGTTGCTGGTTTGCTCATGGAAACTATTTTGAAACACACAAAAAAGCTCTAACAATACCGAGAACAGAAGTCTTTAATGCGCCAGCAACAGAAGACAAACTAGTTCTTGACCATTCTATCTTACGGTATAAACAAAGCACTAAAGAAACTACGTAGTGAACACAACAATGAATAGTCAAGTTAGCGCGCGCTAACATGCATGAGGGTTGGTTTCATGCTCGTGCGACTGTCCATTACTTTCAGACCTCAAGCAGCGACGCAGCCGCTGAAAAACCCCAACCGTAACCCACCATCAGAACAACATCGCCCATGGACAACTTGTTCCCTGAAATGATCTTTTCAAGAATGAACGGCAGGCTTGCCCCTGACAGGTTACCATGTTGTTTGAGTGCGTCGTGCGACTCCTTCAATTTCTCCGCGTCAACTCCAAGATGCTTGCTCAAAGTGTCAAGTATCTTTTCACTTCCAGTATGAACTGCCCATTTCTTAGACGCCTTGATTGTTCTTTCAAGGCAATCTCCCAGAAGTTTACTCAGAGC
>Ga0299915_10001137_pt1 | contig 19657 bp, 20 predicted proteins | sample RVTome_13_FD_200263 | JGI IMG/M metagenome (GOLD analysis project Ga0299915, IMG submission 200263) | Soil microbial communities from uranium-contaminated site in the Upper Colorado River Basin, Wyoming, United States - RVT92D227 (version 2) ... | reverse complement strand
CAGAGATGAAGAAATTGAGTCTATTGCTTGTCATGGTAATTTCTCTCATTTTTCTCATCTCCTGTGTAGATAAGGAGATGCCAGTTAAAATTCCCCAGGTAGGTGATAAAGCCCCTGATTTCACTCTTGAAAACATTGACGGCAAAAGCATAAGCCTGAGCGATTTTAGGGGTGAAACAGTGTTGCTAGTGTTTGATTCGATTCTCTGCGAGTCTTCTGGAAAACAAATTCCACACATTAAGGCCGCATACGAACAGTCAAGCGGAGATTTGATAGTGCTGTATGTCTATCGCGATAGTTGTAATCTTGTCAAAGATCATGTGGCGAGTAATCAATTAACGGATTTTTTCGCCTTAATTGACCGTGATGTCACTCAGCACTTTGAAATTACTAACCTTGAACCTCCAATCGCAACACTATACGGTGTAGAAAGTTGGACGCCAGCGAGCTTTATTATTGACACTAAAGGCATCATCAGAGCAAATAAAATTGGAGTATTTGAGAGTCAAGAAGAAATTAAGAATATACTTAAATCTTTATAGCGGCTTTTTAGCTTCTGAGGTGAGTTTCGCAGCTAGCTCTTATTTCAGGCTGCTTCGTGAACTTGTGCTATAATCCTGAATATGAAAATACTGGGAATCGAGACCTCGTGTGATGAGACGGCGGCGGCGGTGGTTGAGGATGGGGCTGATATACTGTCGGACGTCGTTGCCTCTCAGGTGGATATACACCGTCGCTACGGCGGTATCGTCCCCGAGGTAGCCTCAAGGCAGCATCTGATTACGGCTCTGCCGGTGGTGGAAAGCGCAATGGCTGAAGCGAAAGCCAACTGGCAGGATATAGATGGCGTTGCCGTAACCGTGGGCCCCGGTCTGGCCGGCTCGCTGCTGGTCGGGGTGAATGTAGCTAAAGCGGTGGCTCTAGCCTGGGACTTGCCGCTCATCGGCATCAATCATCTCGAAGGTCATATCTATGCCAACTGGCTGAGCGGAGATAAGCCCGTTTTTCCCTGTCTTTGTCTTATTGTTTCTGGAGGGCATAGCGACCTGGTGCTGATGAGGGGACATGGACAGTTCGAAAAGCTGGGGCGGACAAGGGATGATGCTGCCGGGGAGGCCTTCGATAAAGCAGCCAGAATTCTGGACCTGGGTTATCCCGGCGGTCCGGCTATAGAGGAAGCTGCTGCAGACAGAACAGCATCGTTTCCCTTGCCACGAGCCTGGCTTAAGGGCAACGACGATTTCAGTTTCAGCGGATTGAAGACAGCTTTGCTCCATCTGGTCAGAGATAATGATTTTTCTGCCCCGTCGCTGGCGGCTGAGGCGGCAGCCAGCTTTCAACAGGCGGTGGTCGATGTACTGGCCACCAAGACGATGCAGGCTGCGGAAAGGCTGGGCGTCAAGCAGATATTGCTGGCCGGCGGTGTAGCCGCCAATAAAGCCCTCCGTAACTGCTTCACCGCTAATTCGCCTGTACCGGTGCTCATACCGCCTCCGGGCTTGTGCACCGACAACGCGGCCATGATAGCTACCTGCGGCTATTACCACTGCCAGTTGGGCAAAATCGACGGCTATGATATCGATGTGGTGCCGAGTCTCAGCTTCGGTTAGAACCTAGCAGACACGCGGTGCAGTTCCGAAAACGACAATAGGTCTTGAAGATATGAAGCAGCCCCTGCTGCTGGCAGGCGGAAAGGCGGGCGTTAGGTTTGAGAAGTAACTGTTGTTTCATATGCCGGGTTAGCTCGTTGTCTGCCCGACTGGGATAGCGGCGGTAAATTTCAGCCGCTTTTCTCTTTAATTTCAGGTCAGAGCTTATCTCAGCCCAAACATAAGCGAAGGGTAACATGGCATTTATAACTATTTCTGAAGCTTTTTCTCGGCCGAGAAGTGCCGAGCTTCGCTTCTTAGCCACACCGAAGTCGCAATGGTTTCTCCAGTAATCCGGGCCGGCGATGACCAGGCCGTTTTCCAGCCAGCGATGCTCAGCTCCAGAAGGTGCCTTTCTTGCCAGCTGGAGTATCCCCCTGAGCAGTCCCCTTTGACGGTGGCGGGTCAGTAGATAGCTTAAAGCGATGAGGCGGCGGGTGGGGAAGTTGTCAGGCCGCACTTGTGAAAAGCACCAATCGGCTTCATTCATGGTTTCGGTTAGGCTCATGGATTGCCATATCATTTCCAGCTTGTCTGTCTCCATGTCTTCAACCGGCCTGTGCCGTTGGGAGGGCAGTAATCCGGCAGTCCCCAGAATAAGAGCTTGTCTGGTGGACTCCGGTTTGTCATTTTGTAAAGAATTGAGGGATAGCCTGTTAGCCAGCTCTTCGCAGGGCTCGGCATTTTGAGCATAACCCAGGGCTCTGGCTATGCTGCGCAGCAGCACCTGTTCTGCCTCTTCTTTTCTCAGGGCTTGGCGGAACAAAGCTGCTTTAGCCGTGAATCTCTTCTCGCCGGCAAGGGTAAGCAGCTTGCCCAAGTTGTCAGCATTTAAATGTTTTTCAGCTTCTGGACAGGAAATTGAGGAATTTCCACATAGCTCGAGGTGTTGATTTAGCTCATCTGCAGGATAACCTGGGAATGTACTCAGGCAGATTGTGGGCACGGTTTTGCCGTTCTGAAGCCTGGTGGGAGATTGGTTATCGTGCCACCAGGCGACGTGTAAAACTACATTGTTGTATTTCGGGTCCCGGTGATGACCGTGGCTGTACCACTGGCTGGACTTAACATGAATTTCGACATCTCCGCTGATCATCTGACCGTTGAGGGTAAAAACGGCATCTTTGAAATCACAGCCTCTGCTGTGACTGGCTCTGCCGGGATATATTGTCCGGAATTGCTGACCGTCGTCGGTAACGCTGCTTGCCGGCTGGCATTGCCAGAGGCGGGCAACGAGTTTTTCTGAAGTCTGTGTATTCATTTATTTACACGTTTACGTGTAGTAATAAGCAAAAAATAAGGTGGCTATGTCGGTTACGGAAATTAGGTAGTTAACCTTATTGCTCAGGAGCCTTTCGATTTTAGGCAGTGAATATTTGGCAAGCATATACATAACCTTTCCTCACTTTTATACCTATACCTGTCCGCCTAAAATTAGGATTCACAATGTTGGCATGGTGACGTGGTGACCTAATCCAACCAGCTACTAATTTTTTGGCAACATATTTGTCGTACTTTTTTGCAGGAAATTTGTAGCAATTCTCTCCAATGTAAGTTATTCTTGTCTTGTTCGCTATAATTACACATCTTTTTCCAAAGCCTTGATGGTCACACCTGCCACGCCTAGCCATTGATTTTGAATGACCCGATGCAACTATATCGAGAAGTCTGACTCGCCCCAAAAGAGTCAGTCCTTTCTTCCTTCTAAAGTGGTTTATTCTGCCTAAGAGTTTACCGCCAAATCCTACAATCTTCCTGTATCTATTGTATTTGGGTGTGTAGGCAATGGCAACAATCAAGCCGATACCTATCAGGATATACAGAAAATAAGGCCAGAAGATAAACAGGCCTATTATGATTACCAAAATCTTACTAAAAATTTCCATCGGAGTTCACCGCACTTAACTTTCTCTAGTCCCTGTAAGCTTCAGCAACTTACTTTGATGTGGTGCTCTTCACTCCGCTGGTTGTTTCTTTTTGGTTGCCTCATATTTGAAACCGGAGCGCTCGGCGACCAGGGTAAGCAAAGTGGCAGAGGTTCCCCGCGGTTTATACATTCCGGTTTCCCACTCGCTGATTGTCTGCTGGCGGGTGCCCAGCTCGTCGGCTAGTTTGGCTTGTGTTAACCTGAGATGCTGTCTTAGCTCCCGAACTTGTTGCCCATCCCAGTTAATCTTTTTCCTTCGCTGAGCCATTTGTTTACATTTTACACGGTATAGGGTAAAGGTTCAAGGAGCATCTTGTATGTGACGGTTGATAGTCCTTTACAAACAAAATCTATTATGCTAATATAATTAGCAGTCTTATCCACAGAGTGCTAAAATCTAAAAGGAGGTAAAGATGGCGGCTAAACTTGAACCTTTGGGAGACAGGGTGGTGGTGAAACCGATACCACAAGAGGAGGTTACCAAGAGCGGCATCGTGATACCGGACACAGCTAAGGAAAAGCCTCAGGATGGCAAGGTTATTGCTGTTGGTCCGGGGAGGATGACCGAGGATGGCAAGCGTATAGCCATGGATGTAAAGGTCGGTGACATAGTGATTTACGCTAAATACGGCGGCACCGAGATAAAGGAAGACGGCGAGGAACTCATTATCCTCAGGGAAAGTGATATTCTAGCCAAAAAGATTTCTAAATCGAAGTAGAGAAGGTTTAAAAAGGAGGTTTTAACAGATGGCAAAGCAAATTCTTTATGGTGAGGAAGCGAGGAGAGCCTTAAAAGCTGGAATTGATGCTCTGGTTGATGCAGTCAAGGTTACTTTGGGGCCGCGGGGGCGTCCTGTGGCCCTGGACAGGAAGTTCGGTGCACCTAATGTTATTAACGACGGTGTTTCCATAGCCAAGGATATCGAGTTGCCTGACCCCTTCGAGAATATGGGGGCGCAGCTGGTCAAGGAAGCAGCCATTAAAACAAATGATAAGTGCGGCGATGGTACCACTACGGCTACCGTGCTGGCTCAAGCGATTGTTACCGGCGGCTTCAAGAACATAGCTGCCGGCGCTGACGCCATGGCGATCAAGCGGGGAGTTGAGAAAGGTGTGGAAGCTGTGGTTGGGGATTTGAAGAAAATGTCCACCCCGGTGACCACAAAGGAGCAGGTGGCGCAGGTGGCGACGATATCAGCCGCCGATTCTGATGTAGGTAACCTGATTGCTGAGGTGATGGAGAAGGTAGGTAAGGACGGCGTGATTACCGTTGAGGAATCAAAGGGCTTGCTCTTTGAGACAGAGTATGTTGAAGGCATGGAGTTCGACCGCGGCTACATTAGCCCTTATTTCATCACTAATCCAGAGCTCATGAAAACGGAACTTGATGATCCCTATATCCTGATTACCGACAAGAAGATCTCGGCTATAGCTGAACTCTTACCGGTTCTGGAGAAAATACTTCAGGTTTCTAAGAATTTTGTGGTTATTGCCGAAGACGTGGAGGGTGAGGCCCTGGCTACTCTCGTTGTCAACAAGCTGAGAGGTACGCTCAACTGTCTGGCGGTTAAAGCGCCGGGCTTTGGAGACAGACGGAAGGCGATGCTTGAGGATATAGCTATTCTGACTGGCGGCAAGGTTATCTCCGAAGAGGTGGGGCGAAAGCTGGATTCAACAACAGTGGCTGACCTGGGTAGAGCTCGCAAAATAGTGGCTGACAAAGATAATACCACTATCGTCGAAGGCAAAGGTTCTGAGGCGGATATACAGGGTCGAATCAAGCAGATAAAGGCGCAGATCGATGAGATCACCTCAGACTACGATAAAGAGAAACTTCAGGAGAGGTTAGCCAAGTTAGCTGGTGGCGTGGCAGTGATTAAAGTAGGAGCTGCCACTGAAGTTGAGCTAAAAGAGAAGAAGCACAGGGTTGAGGATGCTCTCTCGGCGACCAGAGCTGCTGTCGAGGAAGGCATTCTGCCTGGTGGCGGTGTGGCTCTTATAAATGCCAGTCCGGCTCTGGATAAGGTCAAAGCAGAAGGGGATGAATGCACCGGCATTGACATCCTTAAGAAAGCTTTGGAAGAGCCGCTGCGCTGGATAGCTGAAAATGCCGGGCAGGAAGGCTCGGTGGTAGTGGATAAAGTGAAGCGCAGCAAAAAGGGTGTTGGCTATGATGCTTTGAGGGATGAGTACGGAGATATGGTAGCCAAAGGCATTATCGACCCGCTTAAGGTTACCAGAACCGGTCTGGAGAATGCTTCCAGCATTGCCAATATGATTCTGACCACTGAATCTCTGGTGACTGACATTCCGGAAAAAGACAAGCCTCCGATGCCATCCATGCCAGAGTATTAGTGTGACCTAGAGGTTAGCAAAAAGAGCCGCCATTTATGGCGGCTCTTGTCTTTAATAAGCGTTATAGTTTTAGCAGTTTGGCTAGCGGTTTTTCTTTTTTGACAGGTCCCACGATAGCCAGATTTAGTTTATCGTTGATAAGTAGCTGCTGTGCCACCCGCTTGAGGTCTTCGATGGTGATAGCTTCGACCATCGATATTACCTCATCGGTAGTAAGGATGCGGTTGGTGAGCAGTTCCTGGGCGCCCAGCCAGGCAGCAACATTCCGGCTGCTCTCCAGGCTCAGCACAAGCCGACCTTTGGCTATCTCCTTAGCTTTACTAAGTTCAGCTTCAGAGATTTGCTCTTTGAGCTTAGAAATCTGGTCAAGAATTGCCCCCAAGGCGCTTTCGACCCGGTTGGGATCAACCCCGGCATAGATGATGACAGCCCCTGAGTCGGCAAAATGGTCGGCAAAGCTATGAATATCATAGGCAAGCCCTTGTTGTTCCCTTACCTCGTTGAAAAGGCGGCTGCTCATACCCTCGCCCAGTATTATGCTGAGCAGGTCAATGGAATAGCGGTCAGGATGGAAAAAGGACAGTCCTGGAACACCGAGGCAAAGGTGCGCCTGTTCGGTATCTCGAAACTCGACGTTCAGTCTGGCTGCTTCTTGGTCACCTTCGGTGGGGAAAGTTGTTGAAGCTTTGTTTGGTTTCCATTCGCCCAAAGTCTGGTTGATGATGTCCTGCACCTGCTTCTGCTCGATATCGCCGGCTATGGCGACCACAGTTGTATTCGGCAGATAATGGGTGGATAGAAAATCGAGCATTTGCCGGCGGGTTAGAGTTGCTACTGTTTCCTTACTCCCGGCAATGTCACGCCCGAGGGGTTGTCCGGGCCACAGAAGCTCGTCTATCAGCATAGACACCCGTTGCCTTGGTGAGTCAAGGCTCATGTTTATTTCTTCGATGATTATCTGGCGCTCTCGGTCGATGTCTGTATCGTCAAAGCGCGAGTGTCGTAGCAAGTCGATGAGGACATCTAGAGCTAAAGGAAAATGTTCGCTGGTTACCCGACACCAAAAGGTAGTCAGTTCTTTGTCGGTGCCGCCATTTATCACGCCACCGACACTTTCTATAGCTTCGCTGATTTCTTTGGAACTCCGTCGCCTTTCGGTACCTTTAAAGCTAATATGCTCAATAAAGTGGGAAATGCCAGCTTCGGAGTCTGTCTCGTAGCGTGACCCGGCGGTGACGAAAAAGAGCACAGAAACTGCACGAGTATGAGGCATTTCACTGGTGAGAAGGCGTAAACCATTAGCCAGTGTGACTTTTTCGTGCATGATGTCGGCATTTTACTCGCTACTAACGTCTACAGTCAATATGGTTGTCAATGAAAGTTTGTCGCCGTAGAGGAAAGTTGACTTTATCTCGGAATCGCTATATTATTTTTAGAATACAGATTTTATTGGAGAGTAGGATATGCGAATACTTCTGGTCTATCCAAAATATCCGGATACTTTCTGGAGTTTCAATCATGCCTTGAAGTTCATCTCTAAAAAGTCAGCTTTTCCTCCACTTGGATCAGTAACGATAGCATCTATGCTTCCAGATGAATGGGAAAAGAAGCTCGTGGATATGAATGTAACAGACTTAAGTGACCGGGAGATCGAATGGGCAGATTACGTCTTTATTAGCGCCATGGCTGTGCAAAGAGATTCAGTCCAAACTGTTATCAAACGATGCAAGAGATTGGGAGTTAAGATTGTTGCTGGCGGGCCTCTTTTCACCACCGGGTATGAGGGCTTTGATGATGTAGACCACCTTGTACTCAATGAAGCTGAGGTCACTATGCCGTTATTTCTGGAGGACTTGAGTAGTGGATGTGCCAAGCATATCTATACATCTGATAAATGGCCTGACTTAAGTACAACCCCCATCCCGTTGTGGGAGCTTGTTGACATGACGAAGTATTCGTCAATGAGTGTTCAATATTCCAGGGGTTGTCCCTTTGACTGTGAGTTTTGCGATATCGTTGTACTCAACGGACACATGCCACGAACTAAAGGTAAGGAGCAGCTACTGAGGGAACTGGGTGAATTGCACACTCGCGGGTGGCGGAACAGCGTCTTCATTGTAGACGACAATTTCATAGGCAACAAGAGGAAATTGAAGACAGAAATCTTGCCGGCGATAATCGAATGGATGAAAAGGATGAATCGCCCCTTTACACTGTTTACCGAGGCGTCTATTAACCTCGCGGATGATGAGGAACTCATGCAATTAATGGCGGAAGCTAATTTCAACATGGTATTCGTAGGCATTGAAACCCCGAATGAGGCGAGTCTAGCCGAGTGCGGGAAATTTCAAAATAAAGAGCGTGATTTGGTGGCCGCTGTCAGGAAACTTCAGAGCCACGGTTTACAGGTACAAGGTGGATTCATTGTAGGCTTTGATAGTGACCCTCACACAATTTTTGAAGACCAAATCAGTTTTATTCAAAGGAGCGGAATTGTCGTGGCGATGGTCGGCATGCTTAACGCGCTCCCGGGCACAAAACTGTACCGTCGTCTTAAAAAGGAGAATCGCCTACTTGCGAACTTTTCAGGTGATAATACCGATTGCTCGATAAACTTCGTCTCCAAGATGGATAACGAGACCCTTATGAATGGTTATAAAAGAATTGTCAATACTATTTACGCACCAAAGCAATACTATGAACGGATAAAAGTCTTTCTGAAGGAATATAGACCACTGCAGAGACAGAGCTCTCATCCTCAGATTGGGCATTTCTTAGCATTTGTTAAGTCACTGTGGGTCTTGGGGATGGTAGCAAAAGGTAGAAGGTATTTTTGGAGATTTCTCGCCTGGACGTTGGCAAAACGCCCGCGTTCTCTCCCGATATCGATAACGCTTGCAATCTATGGGTTCCACTTTCGCAAAATTGTGGAAAGATACGCTGGCGCATCGGTTTGAGTCGACGCTTCGACGCTGATAGAGTCTACTAGAACCAAGTACTTATGGTATTTGACCTTTTCCCGCCCCATTGCTATACTTTCCTTTCGGTCATTGATATTAAGGAGGCATGAATCTGATGAGAATGTCAACTGCTCGAGTTACCTTTATGGATGCTGTTTTACCTAAGGCTGGTATTCTCTGGGATGTGGCCCTGGTGGTTGGCTTTGCTTGCCTTACTGCTGCCTTTGCCCAGATAAGTTTCTGGATTGGTCCGGTCCCTGTTACCGGGCAGACCTTTGCCGTTCTTCTGGCGGGTGCACTTTTGGGAAGCCGCCGTGGGGCATTGAGCCAGCTCAGCTATCTGGTTATAGGAGCTACAGGTATTCCATATTGGTTTGCCCCGGGTGGCGTTCTGGGCATAGCTCGTTTGGCGGGACCGACCGGCGGTTACCTGATAGGCTTTGTGGCAGTTGCCTTTGTTGTCGGTTGGTTAGCTGAAAGAGGCTGGGACCGACGGGTGTGGACAGCATCTCTAGCCATGCTTGCCGGCGAAATCGTCCTGTATGTTTTTGGCCTTTCCTGGCTGACTCACTTTGTTCCTGAGGGCACAGTGCTTCAGGCCGGGCTTTATCCTTTTGTAATTGGCGATTTGATAAAGATGGTCGCAGCCGCCTTAATCCTGCCTTCGGCATGGCTACTGCTCCGGCGATTTAAGGGTTGAAAATATAATCCCATCGAATAGTTCTCACCGAGGTCGTTAGCTTGGATATAACCTGGCTAGGTCATTCTTGCTTTCGCATTAAGGGTAAGGAAGTTACCGTTATTACCGACCCATGCCACCCGAGCTTGGGTTATTCTTTGAACAAGCTCCAGGCCAACATAGTGACCTTGAGCCATTTCCATCCAGGCCATAGCTACACCGAGGCTATCACCAGCGAGTTCAGAGTGATTAAAGGACCCGGTGAATATGAACTGGGGGGCATATTCATTACAGGCATCGCTACCTGGCACGATGCTGTCAAGGGCGAGCAGTTGGGCAAAAACACCGTTTATCTCTTGGAGATGGAAGGGATGGCATTGTGCCATTTGGGTGACCTTGGTCATCTTCCCTCGCCTGAACTTATAGAGGATATGGGTGATATTGATGTATTGTTTTTGCCTGTGGGTGGTGTATCAACCATAGGCAGCTCGACAGCTGCTGAGATAGTAAGGCGCTTGACGCCTAAAGTCGTTATCCCTATGCATTACAAGACGGCAGCGCTGACAAGAGAGCTCGAACCTGTAGATAAGTTCTTGAAAGAGGTGGGAGTAAAAGAAAATGTCTCCCAGCCTAAGCTTTCGGTTAATCGCTCAAACTTGCCCACCAGCACCCAGATAGTAGTTCTCGATTATCCTCATTAGTCAGCCTCTCCTTTTTGACAGGCTTCATACTTCTCACGTAGAATGAGACGGTATGACTTCAGTCAAAAGTCTCTATGATTTACAACAAATCGACATTGATATTCAGAGAGAACAAGAAGCTCTAGATGAGATCAACCGCCAGCTGGGCGAGAGCGAAGCTTTGCTCCGGGCTAAGGCTGAGCTTGTCGCTGAGCAGGAGCATCTGGACAAGACGGAGAAGCAGCAAAGGGATGTGGAATGGGAGATTGAAGACCTTAGAACCAGCCTGGCACAGGTGAATGACAAGCTTTACGGCGGTGCCACCAAGAACCCGAAAGAACTGGTCAGCCTTGAGAAAGAGGCGGAGATTTTCAAGACCAAGTTGAGGGGAAAAGAAGATAAGCTGCTGGATTTAATGGCTGAGGCAGAGGCGATACAGGATAAGATGAAGTTGGATGGCGAGCGGCTTAAAAAGTTAGAGGTGGAATGGAAGCAGGAGCAAAAAGCCTTAACTCAAAAACAAACTAAAGCGCAAAGCCGGCTCTCAGACCTCAGCCGGAAACGACAGGCACTGGTCTCGGAAATCATTCCGCAAACAATCGGGCTTTACGAGGGGATCAGACTTAGGAAGGGGCAAGCGGTGGTTAAGGTAGAGCAAGGTAGGTGTCATGGATGCCATCTAACCTTGTCGGTGAACGAATTGCAACGAGCCAGAGCCGGGTCTTTAATCCAGTGCAGCAGCTGTGGCAGGATATTATATTTAGGTTAGAGGCTGTAAAGAAGAAGTGTATCTTAATATATATGTCGATGGAGCTTCCTGGGGAAATCCCGGCCCGGCAGCCATAGGCGCTGTTATCAAGGACGAGAAGCAAAAGAAATTGGCTAATGTCTCTCGATATATTGGAGAAGCCACTAATAATCAAGCGGAGTATCAGGCGGTTATCGCCGGCTTGAAAGAAGCTGCCAGGTTCAAAGCGACCATGGTTATGCTTTATATGGATTCAGAATTAGTAGCCAGACAATTATCCGGCAGCTATAAGGTGAGGAACCTTTTCCTTTTCCCTCTTTATAAAGAGGCTGCCGAGTTGTGCGGCAGATTTGATAATCTATCTATCATCCACATCGGGCATGACGAGAATATTGAAGCCCATGCTCTGGCTAAAGAGGCGTTGAAGAAGTTCGCCGGCTAAAAAGCCTGGATTTGACGGCTACTTAGCCAGGGTGTACAGTTTGTAATGGGCTAAGTAAACCGGGTGACCGCTCTGGTTTGTATAAATCAGGGAGGAAAGTCCGAGCTCCACCGGGCAGGGTGCTGGGTAACGCCCAGGAGGGGTGACCCTACGGAAAGTGCCACAGAAACATACCGCTCTTTTTATTAAGAGTAAGGGTGAAATGGTGAGGCAAGAGCTCACCAGCAGCCAGGTGACTGGCTGGCTGGGCAAACCCCATCCGGAGCAAGACCAAATAGGGGGCTAAAGGGACGCCCGGCCTTAACCCCGGGTTGGTCGCTTGACCCCGATAGCAATATCGGGGCTAGATGGATGATCACCGCCCCGATATTTTTATCGGGGTACAGAACTCGGCTTATAGGTTTACTTAGCCCATTGTCTTTAGCGGTGATAAACTGTTTCTCTTCAAGTCCTTTAAATCAAGAGTCAAAAATATAAAAGAAATTTTTGGCTGCTAAAGGCGAAGCAGTGGTAACTGCCTTAACCTGAGCATTAAATAAGGCAAAAGTAAGAAGAGAAAGAATAGCTCAATGGCTGTGAGCGGGCTTGCCTAAAACCGATGTCGGCATCTAAACTTTTTACGGATTTTAGCGTTCTTATTTTTATCTAACGTCATGAATTCTCTAGACCCCCAAGTGCGTGATTTCATTTTGTTCTGTATAGACAGGCGTGGTGCTGATTGGCCAGCCATCTATGACGAGATGGCGGGAGTGGCTGGTCAGCGTCTGTTTAGAGGGTTGGGCCGCACCGAGCTTAGGCAACTGGGATTGTCTTTGGCCTTAGATAGTCTGGATAAAACCCTTGAGCAGGTGAAACAAGCTGCGGCTCAAGACCAACAAGCCTAAATTTCTTATTTCCACTGTAAACTGCTACAATACCTGCCATATTTCTATATTATTTCCTGGATAGACGGAGGCAAGTTATGAGTTTAAAAAGAGCTGTTCCTGTGTCTGTGGCATTGGCTATTCTGTTGTTTGTATTGCCGGTGTTTGGTGCAGGCTGTGATTTCGTTAATGAGGAAATCATCCCATCTATTACATCGCCTGAAACAAATACTCCTCTTCCTTTTAATAATGATAGTGAGCTACCTCCTGAGTTCGATATACTCGGTGAAGCCTGGGAAATGCTGTCTGAGGACTATGTAGACAAAAGTAAGCTGGACCCCAAGACACTGAGCGAAGGCGCAGTCAGAGGCATGATGGAGTCACTAGACCCTTATAGCTCTTATGCTAACCCTGAGGCTGCCGAGTTAGACATGAGCACCCTTGAGGGGAAATTCGAGGGCATAGGTGCTGTTATCAGTATGAAAGATAAACAGCTGACAGTTGTATCGCCGATTGCTGGTTCTCCCGCCGAGAAAGCGGGCATCAAAGCCGGCGATAAGATTTTGGAGATCGATGGCGAGCCTAGTTCCAAGTATAGTTTGATTGAAGCCACTTTAAAAATCCGGGGGCCGAAAGGTACTTCGGTCAAGCTTCTGGTGCTTCATGAGGGGGAAAGTGAACCTGTAGAGCTTGAGATAGTCAGGGATGAGATAACAGAACAAAGCGTTTCTTTGGAGATGCGCGGTGATATTGCCTATATCGTGATTACCCAGTTCTTAAAATCTACCGGTGACGACTTGCAAGTTGCCCTAAAAGATGCCATCGATAAGGGAGCTAAAGGCGTTGTCCTTGACCTTCGTAATAATCCCGGTGGCCTGTTGAATGCATCTGCTGACGTTGCCAGTCAATTTCTAGCCATGGGGCTGGTGGCTAAGGTTGTGGACAGCGAAGGCAATGAGAGCGTAGTGCAGGTGAATCGGGGCGGCATAGCTACTCATCTACCGCTTATCGTCCTGGTGAATGAGGGAAGCGCCAGCGCCAGTGAGATAGTAGCAGGCGCCCTCCAGGACTACGGCCGGGCAAAGCTGGCCGGCAGCCAGACCTTCGGCAAAGGAAGTGTTCAGATTGTCCGCGAACTCAGCGATGGCTCAGCTTTGCATATAACCGCTTATCGCTGGTTGACCCCGCATGGCAGGCCGATAGACGGTGTTGGGCTGACGCCGGACTTTGTTCTTGAACTCGAAGGCGATGAACTGGTGGATTGGGCCATCGATTATCTGAAAAACCAGATTAAAACAGAATTACTGCCGCTTTTTGCCAGCTAAACCTAGCTCTCGATGGTATCTTTGGTGCTGGGTATTCTGCCGGTGATTCGCTCGTCGAGGCGGGTGGCAGCATCAAGAGCCCGGGCCAGAGCTTTGAACAAAGCTTCTGCTTTGTGATGGTCATCTATGCCGCTGACGACTTTGGCATGGATATTAAGCTTCGCTTCAGAGGCGAAGGAAACAAAGAAATGGCGAATCAAATCAGCAGACATTTTTTCGATGCTGGTATCATTGAAAGAAGCTTCGAATTCCGTATAGCCTCTGCCGCCGATATCCAGGGTTACCAGAGCTAGAGCATCATCCATCGGCACCATGGCATGAGCCATCCTGACTATTCCGCTCCTGTCCCCCAGAGCCTGGCTGAAGGCTTTGCCTAAGGTGATGGCTACATCTTCAACCACATGATGCTGGTCAGGTCCTGTGGCTGAGAGTTTTATGTCGAAGATTCCATGCTGAGCCAATTGATTGAGCATGTGGTCGAAGAACCTGATTCCGGTAGTTATCTCGGACTGCCCCTTGCCATCGATGTTCAGCTCAACTTTGACAGAAGTCTCCTTGGTTTCCCTGGTCACTGTAGCTTTTCTTTCAGCCATTTTTAACCTCGCAATTCTGATAAGCGCCACATTAGCATATTTCTTTTAATGCGGCAATCAAGGTATCGGTGTGTTCCGGCTTGCCTACGCTGATACGCAAACAGTTATTCAACAGTGGGGTATCGAAGTAACGGACAAAAATACCCTTCTTTTGCAGCCCTTCGTGTATAGCCTTCGCTTTGCCATTGAGTACCGAGCAAAGGATAAAGTTAGCCTGGGATGGATAGACTTTCATACAGTCGAGCTGGCTGAGCCTGGTCAGCAGTCGTTCCCGCTCATCTATAATAGCATTGATTGTGCCGCGCAGATAATTCATATCCTTAAGTGATTCTATTGCTGCCACCTTAGCTGCAGTGTTCACATTATATGGCTGCTTTATTTTCATGAGATATTTGACCATGTTGACCGGGAAAATGCCGTAGCCGACTCTTAGTCCAGCCAGCCCTGCCCATTTGCTGAAAGTGCGCAGGACTATCAAATTTGCATACTTTGGAACCAGAGATGCCACTGATGAGCCGCTGAACTCAAAATAGGCTTCGTCAATTACCACTACGGTAGGGATATTCACAAGCTCCAGGATTATCTGCTCTGGGGTTATATTGCCCGAGGGGTTATTCGGTGAAGCTATGAAGATGACCTTGGTTTGTTTATCTATAGCTTTCTTTATAGCTGCAACGTCAATGGAGAAATCTTGATTCCTGGCTATGCTGACCACTTTGCCACCGCAGACTTCGGTGCTGAAAGGATACATACCGAAAGTCGGTGGGCAATTGATTACCTTATCTCCGGGCTTAACGAATAGGCGCAGTATGAGGTCGATAAGTTCGTCGCTGCCGCTGCCAGCCAGGATGTATTCCGAGCTTATTCCTGTGTATTTCTCCAGTGCTTTTCTTAGCTCCCTCTGTTCGGGGTCGGGATAGAGGTTGTAATAAGCATAATCGGCCAGGGCTTTTTTTACGCTGGCTGAGCAGCCGTACGGGTTCTCATTGCCATCGAGTTTAATGACGTTTTCCTCGGGAATGTCGGTACGTTGGCTCAGTACGTCAGTCGGCTCAATGGGTATATAAGCCTTCATGGCTTTGAGTTCCGGTCTTATTAATCCTTCAATATCTTCCGATGAAGTCATTTCTGTTCTTTCTTACTGTTTTGTAGTCTTATCCTGATTGCCTGGGCATGACCTTTGAGACCTTCAGCTTCAGCTATAGTTATGGCTGCCTGCCCCAGCTCTTTCCCGGCAGCTTTATCTAAAGCAATAATATTGGTGACTTTAAGGAAATCCTCTACGCCGAGCGGGGAACTGAAACGGGCGCTGCCTCCCGTAGGCAGGACATGGCTTGGACCGGCGATATAATCACCCAGAGCCACCGGGGAGCTACCGCCTATGAAGATACAGCCGGCATGTCGGATGTTCGGGATGTAGCTGGCGGCGTTGCGCAGCATCAGGGAGACATGCTCTGGAGCATAGAGATTGATCAGCTCAATAGCTTCATTGAGGTTATTGACTATGACTATCATGCCCTGGGATTCCATGGCTTCTGCGGCGATAGTTTGCCGTTCCAATCTTGCTAACTGTTTCTTTATCTCACTGTCAGTGTCTTTGGCTAATTGGGATGACGTGGTGATTAAGATTGCCGATGCCTGAGGGTCGTGTTCGGCCTGAGCGATGAGGTCGGCGGCACAAAAGGAGGCATTGGCAGTGTCATCGGCTACAATTACTATCTCGCTGGGTCCCGGGAGGCTTTCTATAGACACTGCCCCATAGACCATTTTCTTGGCCGCAACCACAAAGATGTTGCCCGGGCCGCAGACTTTGTCCACCTTCGGAACCGATTCGGTGCCAAAAGCCAGGGCGGCAACAGCTTGAGCTCCGCCTATCTTAAAAATACGATTGACCCCGGCAATGTCAGCTGCTACCAGGGTCGCTGGCGGAATAGTGCCATCTTTCTTTGGTGGTGTGACTACGATTATCTCTTTTACTCCGGCTACCCTGGCTGGGATGGCAGTCATCAGCACTGTAGACGGATAAGCAGCAGTGCCGCCGGGCACATAGATGCCTACCCTGTTTAACGGGCTGATTTGCCGCCCCAGGCCCTGGCTGAAGAAACTGGATTCAAGTCTTTGTTTGCACATGGAGTGAAACTTCTTTATCCTGTTTGCTGCTAGCTTAAGCGCCGGCACAAGCTTTTTATCCACCTTCTTATAAGCATCCTGAATTTCGCTTTTACTCACCTCCAACGAGCTAAGTTCAGCTTTATCCAATTTCCTGGTGTAGCCGAAAATGGCTTTATCGCCCTCGTCCCGTACATCAGCAATGATGCGTTTGACTGCCTCTTCCACAGAGGGTTCCTTTTTTCTTGCCTTGGCTGCAGGCTTCGGGGGCAGGGGTAGTCCATAAGAAGGGACCTCTCTGGTCAATAGGGGTTTTGCCTTTTGGAAACCTTTGACTATTTTCATTTTAATTACTCTCTACCGCCCGGCGAAAGATTTTAACCAGGGAGGTTATCCTCCCTTTTTTGGAGGAGGACTCCAGACTGTTCTTGTTGCCGATAAGGCAAGCTGTTGATTGATAAATGGTGTCCATGATTTTGAGATTGTGCTTGGCTAAAGTCTTTCCGGTCTGAGTGTTTTCTATAAGTAAATCAGCATCTTCCGGCAAGAAGGCTTCGCTGGCTCCCCAGGTGGGAATCAGTTTATACCGGCTGACGTGATTGTCACGAAGATATTTATCAGCAATATTTATATATTCTGAGGCTACTCTAAGTGGCGGCATCTTGGAATCTTGTACTTGCTTCAATTGCTCGATATTAGCCATAGGCAATGCCTGGCTGACTACGGCCACTATTTTTACCTGGCCGAAGCCCAGGTCCGCAAGTTCTGTAACCGGGCTTGAAGGGAAGCGACAGAGATGGTCAAGCAGCCAGTCTTTACCCGTTATAGCCAGGTCGAAGTTCGCGTTAGCTACTTGAAGCGGCATGTCCTGTGGTCTGATCACCTTGGCATTAATCCAGTCCAGATTGAAGCGTGGGCGACGGCTCAACTTGCCCTCGGAATAGCCCTGCAGCTTCAAGCCGGCTTTATTTAGGAATTCTGAAGTCGGTGATTGCTGGTGCCCGTCGGGAAGTGCCAGCCAAACCTTATCTTCACTAAAATCAGGGCGAAAGCTGTTAGAGCTTTTAGCCATACCTGACTTGATTCTCAACCACGGCTTAACTTTCATCTCAAGACGCTGGCTGAAATAGGCTATTAGCTGGCTGACGTTCTTGGTTTGCCAGCTCTCCTGATTCGCGATGAGGAAGGCATTGGATGCGAGCACAGCTTTCAGTGGGATTAAGCCCTGTGCCTTTATTTCAGATTCGCCTTTCGCCCACAGCAGAGCCAGGTCGGCATTCTCCGGCGGATAGACTTCAGCAGCTCCCCAAACCGGGAATATCCTGAACTTCCTTAGCCTGAGATTCAAAGCCATAGTCTCTGCCAGATTAGGATACTCGGTTACTATTCGCCAGCTATTTTGACCGGTTGACAATTCCTGTAGGCTGGATATATTTCCGTAGCGACTGGCGGCTAAATAAAGGTTTCCTTTGGCGTATTCAAGGTCAGCTATCTTGAGCAGAGCGCTGCTCGGATACTTAGCCGAAAGCTCTTCAATCCAGTCCAGGCTGCATATGCCTAAATCGTAATTGCCTATGGCTACCTGGATGGGAATATCTTTTTCTTGAAATATCTTGGCTGAAAGATAAGGCAGTCTTGTTGATTCAAGCCTATAGGCTCGCGTACTTTGAACATAGTCATTGAATTCGAGCTCTGTCTCTTTCAATAGACAGGCGGTAGCCGATAGGAGGCTTCCCTTAGGCAAAGCTATCCTGACGTAATCCGACTGACCTCCAGTGGTCAATTTATGCGGAACCTCCTATCATCTTGATGGCTTCGGCAATTGATGATGCCTCTTTCTTCTGGTTTCGGGCCTGGTTAATAACAAGAAAGGACGGCGGCTTTTCTTGAATAGATATTATCCAGTGCCGGTTTGCCTGGCGACCGTTGAAGTCAAGCTCAGCCGCATAACCAGCCTGGCGAAGTGACTGAGCTAACTGAAAGCTGGTTCTTATCGAATCAGGTGTCATTTTAGCGCATCTGACCAGGATTCCCGGCTCTGTCTTTCGCTTGTCTTGAGCCTGAATCAAATCAATAACATGGTCGGCGTAGAGGGCGAAACCACAAGCTGGCGTGTTCTTACCGCCTATGAGCGGGATGAGGTTGTCATACCTGCCACCACTGCCAATTTTTTCCCCCTTAACTGAAAACTGAAAACAGACTCCGGTGTAATACTCAAAACCCCGGGTGGATGTGATGTCAATTTGATAGTTACAGCTAAGGGCATCGAGGAAGCTGGCGATTTCAGAGAAGTTATCGAGCGCGGGCTTTACAGCAACGGGAATTTGAGGTAGTGCCTTCAAGTTTTCTAAAAAACCACTGCTTTTCCCCCTTAAGTCGAGTAACAGCGATATCAATCTGCCGATATCCGAGTTGCTCGGCTTTGTTTCCGTCAGCGCTTGCCAGTTGCCGTCAAAAACCTGGTCTAGCAACCTCATTTCCTTGTCAGCTTCCAGCTTCAGCTCCTTGAGCAAAGCCTTCAATACTCCGGCATGGGACAATTGTATCTGAATATCACCGACATTTAAGCTGCGTAGTGTTTCCATAGCCAGTAGTATCAATTCTACATCTGATGCCGGTTTGTCACTACCTATAAGCTCGACCCCGCATTGCCATCTTTCTCTGTTCTCCTTCCCGGTCTCCTCAAAAGCGAAAACATTGGTGACATAAAAGAGTCTGGCTATTTCCTGTTGAGACAGGTTCTCTATGTATAGCCTGGCGACAGGTATAGTAACATCAGGTCTCAGCACTACTCTTTCACCGCTCCAGCCATCCCAATCAAGAAAAGAATACACCTTGCTCAGCATATCGGGAGTGAGTGTGCCGGCGGCGGTGAACAGGTGCAGATATTCCAGCGTTGGAGTACGTACCTCTTGGTAGCCCCAGCCGAGACACGTCCTGCGAAAGATGTCCTCTAGATAGCGAAAGGCCTCCGTATCTTTGGGAAGTAAGTCTCGAGCCCCTTTGCATTTTTGACTTGCCATAATTTTAAACCTGCCTAAGTTGACCTATTCTACACTAACGAGCTTTCTCGTTCAATTTGGCTTTACCGAGAGATATTTGCCAATTCTGCTCATCGAAATGGGCTAAGTGAATAGTCTTGAGTTCCATCGTTGCCACCACAGTCGCTAATGGCTAACCTATTTGCTGTCAATCATTGGGTGAATTATAATTGAGCTGTTCTGGTGCAGATGTTTAAACTCAAGCTACGATTTATCGCCTTTCTTTTCCTGGCTATCTTGTCGGCTATAGCCCTTGTTTCCAGCGCAGTCAATGCCGGCTCATCTG
>Ga0299915_10001136_pt1 | contig 19657 bp, 14 predicted proteins | sample RVTome_13_FD_200263 | JGI IMG/M metagenome (GOLD analysis project Ga0299915, IMG submission 200263) | Soil microbial communities from uranium-contaminated site in the Upper Colorado River Basin, Wyoming, United States - RVT92D227 (version 2) ... | reverse complement strand
GCAAAATGAGCAATGGTTATATCAACAAAATTGGAGGTACCGCTTGGAACTTCTCTCAAATCCTTCATAAGAGGTTTTGTGCTCACGAAACAAACGGAGGGAAAAAGCCCAAGGACAGTAGAGTACTACCGTGACAATCTCAAACGCTTTCTTTGGTACGCTGAAAAGCAAAGCTGGCCCGATGACACTAGACTCCTCACCTAATGGCAAGTAAGAGAATTCTTGGGTTATGTAGCCAGTGACATTTTATTGACTGTTAGACGGGGAGACAAGGTATAGTTGAACTCCATCATACCGAAATCATATTACACAATCTTCGACAACGAATAGCGTTTGCTGTCAGAATCATGTAACATTCTACATTACACAGCAAAAGGTGACGCTTAATGCCTATATCATCGCGCTTACTCTATAGAGACGGACACTTTCACCCTTGTCTGTTGAAGAGATGGTCCAAGGCGTTCAAGCGGGCTAATCTGGTACTAATAAGCTAGTTAATTCGGCGATGGAACTCGGTTCTTCAAGCCTGTCCAGTGTTTGGATTAGCTTGTTTATTTGACTTTGCTTCATTCCCAGCCAAGTAGCCATATTTCTTAGCTTGTTTATATGGTCTTGTTTAGTGAAGGGGTTTTCTCGCTCACCTTTAGGATGTTCTACGTGCTTTTTTAAGCATCTGCCATCCTTAGTTGTTATTTCCACTGTACTTATCCACTTTACATTTTTGGGCCCCCATCCTACCTTAGTTGCTTCTGGGTCTTCCACAAGCTTAATCTTATGCTGGAACCTCTTAATTCTTGGGTTATTAAGCTTATCTTCCGTAAACCAATTGGGGCCTGTTGGCTCACCCATTAATATCATTGTAACAAGATAAGGCACGCTGAACTGGGCTTGTATCATATACTTTGGCTCGTATAAAGCCATAGTATCAACCATTGTCTTCTGAACCTTTACAATAACCTGTTCCACATCTTCTGCCTTTATGCCGTTCTCTGAGGCAATGGCCGCTGTAGCTTCTACAGTGGAACTTATCAGACGGCAGGATGAATAGTACTTGAAGGAGATCCTCAACATTCCATATCTCTTGCCCAGGTCTACTGTCAGCTTTGTGGCGTCATATCGATCTGAGCCAACCGTAACTTCGTATCCTCTGCCTTGGTCAAATATGGTTCGGTCCCCAGAGAACCCTCTCTGAGCAAGAAATACAGCATGTATCGATGGGATGGTAGCATCACCACCCGTAACTTTCATCCATTGAGCCATCCCTTCTTTTGGGTTTGGGTTATAGTCAGATACCCGCTTTATACGTACGTACCCTGTAAGCCCAAAGGCGTCTGCCATCTGCTCAACATTCAACCCCAGAAGCTTACCGGCAACAGCAGTCGCCCCGAAGGCTAGTCCTGAAAAATCTATCTTCTCGAAACTTTTCAGAAATACCTCTTCTGTGGGGTCTACCGCCTCTCTGAGCCGGATGATAACCTCATAGCCGAGCACCAGAGCGTTGATTAAGTCCTTTCCTGAGGCATTAGCGTATTCCCCAATTGCCAGTGCCACCGGAACTAAAAGTGAGCTCATATGGCCTATATTGGGATTGAGGCAGTCATCATCATAATCCAGTATATTGGTTATTACCCGGTTTACCTGGGCGGCTTGTTCGCAAGAGACTCTTGTGGCATTACCGATTATTGTTGCCTGCGGCTTGCCACCCATTTCCTTTACTATGTCAAGAAGCACATCACCCTCCAGAGTCTTGCGTCCACCCAGGCCACAGGATATATTATCCATAACTATCTTTTTGGCATGAGCTATTACATCCGCTGGTAGGTCTTCATACTTTGCCGTTACCACATAATTGGCTAGAACCTCGGCCTTACTCATAATCGTCATTTTTCTTATCCTTCTTACATTATTTAGAATATATCACCTTATTTTCGGCTTATAATAGGTAGATTTCCTAAACGACCTTTATCTCCTGGGTAATTCTTGATAGTTTACGCGGTTTGTCTTCGGTAACGATAAACATATCGGCAACAGCTTCGAAGGTTATGGGGTGAGGTGAGAATACAGGGTGGACGGCAATGACCATCCCGGGCTTTATAATCGTTTCATCGTCTAGGGTGATGTACGGCCTTTCAATAACATCCAGCCCAACACCATGCCCGGAACCTCGAGGTGCTCCGGTGTATTTGCTTCCCCTAAGGGCATCATTGATTGCCTTCATCACGTCGGCACCTGTGTTGCCTGGCCTCAGATTCTCAGCCCCCCGCTCCTGAGCATTCATGTCGAGCTCCCAGGCGGTGCATAATTCTTTTTCAGGTTCGCCGAACGATATCAATCGCCCAAACTGCATCCAGTAGCCTCCGGGGGCCTGAGTCTCAGGGTAAAGGTGATAGCTGTCGCCGGGCTTGATTATGTTGGTGGAACGCGAAAGGGGATAACCGCCAATGTCTTCTGCTCCCCAATGATACAGTGCTTTACATACCTCGCTGGTTATTTCATTCCACGTTTTTCCGGTTTGGGCAAACTCAATACAGGTCTCAAAGGCCTTATCCACCATCTCCACGCCTCTTTCTACCACCTTGAGTTCCTCCGGACCTTTCACCATCTTTAGCTCATGTACTATATTTGATTGTTTAAAGGTAGCTTTAGACAATTCCCTGACAAGTCTCTGGTAGACAGATGCGGGTATGAAGTCTCCCTCTATACCGATGCAGCCCTTCCCGATATTCAAGTCCTTAATAGCTTCGGCAATAACCGGGGCGTATGGCTCACTATCCGATACCCATCCCCCCCTGATGGGAAGCATGCGCGTCTCCTTGATCCATTCTCCACTCACATTTATGGCTATTGGCTCACCCTTGAGTGGAAAAAGGACATAGCCGTACCAGAGGGCTGTGCCAATATCGGAGATATAGCGCAGTGAGCCTCTCCGCTCAAGCTGGCCGTCACTTACTACCAAAAGCCCATCCAGTCCGCTTTCTTCCATCTCACGCCGGATATTGAGCCACCTTCTATCCCGCTCTTTTAAATCAAAAATATCTGGGCTGCCAAAAAGGCTCACGTCTATCCCTCCTAAAGTGAATATTTAATGATGGCTACTTTACCACTATCCTGTTTATCCCGGAGGCGGCGTATCGCTTGACCATTGCTTCGTTAAGTTCAACACCCAACCCCGGTCCCTTCGGCGGATATAGATATCCTTTCTCTATTTTGCCGTTTATTTCTTTAGTCACGTCTGATGTAATTCTCTTTGTTTCTGTAGTTCCATGTAAGTAGAAAATGAGGCCATGTTCATCCAGAAGTCTTTCTTTTTTTGAACGTGACACGGCGAAGTGAGCACCGACCGCGTGCTCGATGCCTGTTCCTAAAGTACATATTTGATAATCAAGGCCTGCTGCTTCAATCAGGGTTGTGTATTTTAATGCTCTCCGAATACCGCCGACTCTTCCCAGCAGGACATGAAAGCTATCAGCGGCTCCTCGCTTTATTACGTTATAGGCTTCAATGACAGATATAGCACTTCTATCAGCGGCAAGCGGGATATTTGTCTTCTTCTTTATAGCCTTGAGGCCTTCTATATCATATGGTGCTGCAGGATCTTCTGCAAAATTAATGCCGTATTGTATCAACTCTTCGATTAATCGCAAGGCGTCTGGCGCTACATAAGCTCCGGCCATATCTATTGCAAGTGGAATATTTGGGCCAATAGCCTCACGTACAGTTCTAAATCTGTTAACAGCCATTTTAGGGTCAGGTCCAATATGGAGTTTGATGCTATGAAATCCAGCATTTACATATTTTAATGCCATTTCAGCTTGAACTTTAGGTTCGTCTACAGCCACAATCCATTCTAGAGGAATCTTTTCTCTACAAAGTCCACCCAGTAGCTGATAAACTGGAACATTTAATATTTTGCCTTTCAGATCATATAAAGCATAGTCAATATGTGCCAAGACCGGCCAATTTCCACCAACCATACTTTCGACTTGGCTCAATATTGCCTCCGTGTTTAACGGGTCTTTCCCTAAAAGGACCTCCGACGCGAGATCTTTCATAAGGGCCATGGCACTCTCTCGTGTTTGACCAAAGGCCAAAACAAAGCCAGAGCTACTACCAATGCCCTCATAACCATCGTCGGTCAGTATTTTAAACACGATAAAGTCCCCTGGGACCAATGCACCAGAGGATACACGAAAAGGCATTTGGTAAGGTATGTCTAAAGGAATTATTTCTACTTGGTTGATTTTCATTATTCTTCCTCCTGATGACTAAAAAATTTAATTGTGAACGAAGATTTCTATCAACTATACGTAACTTTTATTTGGCGAGAAATTGATAGTCTCAACACGATTTTTAGCATTGTACGACTCCTTATTAAGCCAGCCTATCTAGATTCAGGCTTACCAGTAATTACAACTTAGCGTGTTTTATCAAGTCTTCAGCTATATCTCGTAATCCTAATTCAATCAGCTTCTGTTTAGTAGGAATTCCTGACTCTTTGTCCCAACCTCTTAATTCATAATATTCATCAAGTAGTTGGCTAATTGTGTCTCTGGATAAGACTGCTCCTTTGGCCGGGCCTTCCGGCAATGGTTCATTGAAAAAACGGTCAGGCCAAGTATCATCCTTTCTATTAAGACCCTGTCTGATAGTATATGACTTAAACAAGGTGAAGACCTTTTCTCCTAGTTTCATCATCTCCTGGGGTGTTGTATCCCAACCTGTGCAAGTAGAAAACAATTTAGAAAGATAAGTTGGTCCCAGGGCAAGTTCAAAACCTGCTGGGAAAAAGCAGATACCCAAGGCATTAAGTACAGAGTATAAATCTTCAAACCACTTACATAGCATCGGTTTCCCTTGCCAAGTAGCACTGATTTCGTGTGAGGGTATGTTATATATCTTTTCCTTAAAGTTTTCGAACATATCGAATTTATCTATCCACCAATTTGGGTTATATCGGTCAGCTAGAAAGTGGGTGTTCTTAACATTGTCTCCACCCCTGGGATTGGTTAAGGTACCAAAGAGCCACCCTTTGCTGCCAGATCTGGGATCGGGTAGCATTCCCATCTCAGCACCTTTTATCGTCATAACGTATTGTTCTGCTCCATTGCCAATTCTTTCCGCCGCTCTCAAACTACCCTCAGCGAGAATGTTACCAAATCCATCCCTAAAAGCTATCTTCTGCACTAACTGTATAATTTCATCTTCTTTCCCCCAGTCTAATTCTATACCGTCAGTGTCTTTAGAGGTTATAATTCCTCGTTGAGTTAGCTCTATAGCAAAGGCAATAATATTGGAAGCTGCTGTATAGTCCATGCCAAGATGCTGACATAATTCCTTGCATCTCCATATCGCTGGCAGGTTGTTAATAGCACATTTTGCTCCCCAGTCGAATACTACTCCTGGCTGAAGTCCTCTATTTTCTATTACTCCAGCATACTTGCCATTCTTTACCTCCACCAAATCAAAACATGGTATCGGGCAGGCATAACAAGTGCCATCTTTTTTGGTAACGTATTTCTCAGCAACATGCTGATTCACTGTCTCTAACCATCCTGATAAGATTCCAGTCTGATAATTTTTAGCAGGCAAGCAGCCTCGTTCCAGATCAACTTTTCTCTGGTCTTCCAGAGTGGACACTCTTCTCGCTCTAAAAGCTTGTATTATGCGCTCTCTAGCTTCCCGGGTAGCCACTTTAAATTCCTCTGGTCTAGCAATCTCCACGGTTCCAGTACCTCGTACTGCTATTGCCTTAAGCTTCTTAGCTCCCATTACCGCCCCAGCACAGCTTCTAGAAGCGGCATGGTAATAGTCATTAAGCGGGCAGGCATATCTAACTAGGTTCTCGCCGGCTGGGCCAATCGCTAGTACTGAAATCTGAGCTTCTACTGATGGAACTAGTTCATACCTAAGTATGTCAGAGGTTTCCCATGTATCCTTGCCCCAGAGGTGACTTGCATCCCTTATCTCAGTTGTATCATCGTCAATCCAAAGATATACTGGCTTCTCTGCTTGCTTTCTTATTATGACAACATCAAATCCTGCGTGCTTAAGCCTTGTGCCCCACATACCACCGGTATTCCCTGTGCCAATGTGTTCAGTTAGAGGAGATTTGGTGGTTATTTCTGTTCTGCCCCCGCAAGGTGCGTGTGTACCGGTTAATGGGCCATTGGAAAAAACCACTATGTTGTCTGGGCTCAAGGGATTAACGTTAATCCCCACTTCATCATAAAGAATCTTACATCCGAATCCCATTCCGCCAATATATTCCGCTGCGAAATGTGGACTAATGTCTCGCTTTTTAATCTCTCGCGTAGATAAATCTACATCCAGAATTTTTCCATAGCCATAAATATACACGCTTATATTTCCTCTAAAAAGAAGTAATAATCACGACTGCAAAAAAGGACAGAAAATAATAGAGCTAATATCTATAAGATTAGTCAAATCCTAGTACTGGAGGAATAGCCTCTATAAGTTCATCCACGGTCCATTTACCTATCTTGCGGATCAACACATGAGTTTCTCCTCTTATTTGGAATGGTTGCCCGTATATGCAAATGTCTCCTCCGGCTACGTGGATAAATCGGCCTGTAATAGGCTGAGCTTCATCCGTGGCTAGGTAGACAATAAACGGAGCTACCCAATCTGCATCGTATGTTTGCGGAATTAGCATATTATCCCCTGCTTGACCTTTTCTATCTCTAAATGGAAATAGATTGGTGTAAGCCTCCGGTAAGATAGCATTAGCTGTGATACCATGTGCCTTCAATCCAGCGGCTAGCGACGCTGTCAAACCCATAATCCCTGCCTTAACGGTATTGTATGATGGAGCGTCCCCCCCAAAGCCAAACAAAGACGCAATAGAGGAGAAATTGATGATTCTGCCGAAATTCTGTTTTATCATATGAGGTACAGCTGCTTTGATACAACTAAAATGCCCCTTTAAATGGACATTAATCACGGCATCCCACTGGCTCTCAGTGATTTCGGTAATCGGCGCAAATATAACATTGCCAGCACAATTTACTAAAATGTCGATGCGACCGAAGTTGCTGATGGCAGTCTTGATGATATTCTCACCACCCGCCATTGTAGCAACACTGTCATAATTGGGTACAGCTGTACCCTTGGCTTTCTTTATCTGACTAACGACCTTATCCGCTGCCCATGTGCCATCGGGATCTTTAGCGATATCATTTACTACTACTTTAGCTCCCTCGGCAGCCATAGCTAACGCTATTTCTTTGCCCATACCAATTGTACTTCCTGCACCAGTTACTACCGCTGATTTACCAGTTAATTTTCCAGCCATTATTTTGACCCTCCTTTAATATTTTCTTAGGCTAGTTCCTGAAATATCTCTAAGTAAAACCTCCTTGATAATTATGCTTTAACTGACTATTGTTCTCTGATACTCCATTTATGTATTAACTGTAATTAATTTCCCGTCTGTTCTAATCTAATCTCCTCCTTTCCTTTACTTATTTCTATGTCTGATGTAAGGATCAATAGATTTGTTTTGTATCTATTCTCCCAGGTAAGCTCTATTGATAATTTCATTGGACCTGAATTTTTCGATTTCACCCTCCAGAACGACCCGGCCAACCTGGAGGGCATAACCACTCGTGGCTACACGCAGGGCCAGGGGGATATTCTGCTCTACTAAGATGACACTGACTCCACTTTGATTAATTTTACTAATCACACCCGCCAACTCATCGATCACTATTGGTGCCAATCCCAGTGAAGGCTCATCTAGTAAAAGCAGCCTTGGTTTTGCCATGAGTCCGCGTGCGATGGCTAACATTTGTTGTTCACCACCGCTCAGTGTTCCGGCCTTTTGATTGCGCCTCCTTTCTAGTATAGGGAAGCTCTCAAAAATTTTGTCCATATCTTTCCTTATCTCGGCCTCGTCCTTCCGTAAAGTTGCACCAAGCTTGAGGTTGTTTAAAACAGAGAGATAAGGAAAAAGCTTCCGGCCTTCGGGTATTTGTATAATACCAAGTTTCACAATGTCGCTAATTTCCTTGCCATCTATCCTTTGATTTGAAAACCATATCTCCCCAGATGTTAGTTGTACCATTCCGGACAGGGCTTTCAAAATAGTGCTCTTGCCAGCTCCATTAGCACCAACAATACACACAATATGCCCCTCGGCAACTTCTAAGGAAACACCGTCAACTGCTGTAGCTTTTCCGTACTGTACTACTATGTTTTTAACTTCAAGCAACATGTGCCACTCCAAAATAAGCTTGGATTACTTCTTTGTTCCCCCTCACCTCTTTAGGCGATCCTTCAGCGATTTTATGTCCAAAGTTGATCACGATAACGCGGTCACATAAGTCCATAATCTTCATATTATGCTCAACTACTACGACGGTGACCCCTCGCTGACGTGTTTTCCTGATGGCTGTCATGGTAAAGTCGATTTCATCGCTGTTCATCCCACCTAATGGCTCATCAAGCAACAACAATTTAGGCTTGACCGCTAGCGCTCGGCCTATACCAAGCATCTTTTGATATCCGTGAGGCAAATTCTTGGCCAATTCATCCTGTATTTTATCCAGCCCAACTAGCTGCAAGATTTCCAGAGACTGGTTTAATATATCTGCTTCATTTTTGCGGTAGGTAGCGGTGTTAAAATAAGCATCCACGTAGCTTGACTTTGGCCGCAGATTGAATGATGCCGCCACATTTTCAAGGACAGTATAATCAGCAAAAAGGGGATTTAACTGAAAAGTCCGGCCTATTCCCAGTTCAGCAACCACATGCGGTTTTTTACCAGTTATATCTTTTCCATCAAACTTTACCTTACCGCTTGTTGGTTTAAGAACGCCTGTTATTAAGTTGAATAAAGTGGTTTTACCGGCGCCGTTGGGGCCGATTAAGCCTACTATTTCTAGCTCGTTGACAACCATGTCAAAGTTAGAGATAGCAGCCAAACCACCAAAATACTTTGTAAGCTTATTAATTTCAAGGAGCATGAGTACCCCCTTTACCTTTACGATGTTCAAGCCGCGACCTAATAAGTTGAGGCAAACCAACAAGTCCTTGAGGCATAAGAAAGTTTATTATTAGTAGTAGGCCGGCAAAAATGAAAGGGCTGTACCCTTTTAGGCCGCGGAAGGCCTCTGGGATAATTACTAGTACAGCAGTTCCGATAATAGGTCCGGCAAAGCTTCCAAGACCACCTATTAAAACATACATAACTAGGTAGATACTCTGCAGTACACCAAAACTAGTCGGTGATAGTACCAGAGTGTAGTGCGCATAGGCTGCTCCAATTAGGCCAACAAAGAAACTCCCAACGCCAACGGCAAGAACTCTGGTTTTGACTTCATCAATACCTACACTAGAGGCGACTAGGTATGATTGGTCTAGAGTCTTCAATGTCTTACCAATACGGCAGAACTCGAACCTATAGAGAGCCAGGAGACTGACTACAGTTATTCCCAGAAAGAAATAGTAATATGGTACTTTAGAGATACCAAATAAAGGAGTAATGCCCATAATGCCAGCATAACCCCCCGTCCATTTTGAGAAAACTTGAATTACATAAATGATTCCCATTCCGAAGAAGATGGTCAACATGCCAAAGAGAAGAGCTCTCACTCTGGAGAATATGAAAGCTACTAAAATCCCGATACCGGTGGTCACTAATGCCCCCAGTGGTATACAAATCCACGGAGTCCAGCCCAACTCTTTTGCAAGCACAGCGGAGGTATAAGCTCCAATGCCCATGAAAGCGGCATGCGCGAGAGATGTTTGGCCTGATATTAATATCACACGTAGGCTTACAGCGGCAACGATATAGGTAAAAGTTAAAATACAAACGTTCAAGTAATACGGCGACTTTACGAATAATGGTAGTATGGCTAAGAGAATTACCAATCCAGTGTAAAGGGCTGGCTTAGTTATTTTATTGTCACCCTTTACATATAATTGGCTATCAGACATTTCTCCTCACCTAAATTAATCGACTAGACCAAGCGGCCAAAAAATCCTTGAGGTCGCACCAATAGAAAAAGGATAATAATGCCAAGTGCGATAGCCTGGGTAGCCTGCCCACTTACAAATTGAGGCAAAACAGCATCAATAGTACCAAGCATCAATCCTCCAACCAAGATACCAGCAATACTACCTACACCACCTAGGATTACCACCTCAACTATTTTTAAGAGCATTAATTCTCCCATGAATGGGTCTAAATTATATAGAGAACCCATAAAGCATCCTGCTACTGCCGCTAACATGCAACCCAAAGCAAAGGTGAATGCAGCAACGCGGTAAATATTAATCCCCTGCAAAGAGGCCCCCTCTCGCTCTTGAGCAATAGCCTGCATTCGTAAACCAAGCTTAGTCCTTGTTATAAACCAGACCATGAACGCCAGAAGGATGGCACTAACAGCAAAAATGACTAATCTCTCAACGCTGAACCTAAAAGTTGATGTCTCTATTAAGCCACTAGCAAAGTCTGGTATCTGTTTCAATACACCGGCGCCTAGAGATACATTGATTCCAGTCTCTAAGATGACGATAATGGCTATAGCCGTGACTATGGTGCGATTGAGATTCCCCCAGAAAGGGCGAAACAAAAACCTTTCTAGGAATAGCCCCAATAAGCCCATTACTATAATCGTACCTGCTAGCGCCACCCAGGGATTTATGCCAAATTCCACTGCCACTATATAGCATATATAGCCCGCGAGCATGTATAGGGCACCATGTGCAAAATTTAAGATACCCGCGATGCTGAAAAGTAAAGCAAAACCCAGTGCCACCAAGATATACATTGCTGACAGCATCAGAGAGTTAATTGCAGTAACAACTGCCGTTTCCATAAACTCTTCCTCCCGCGGTAGTACGTAATTTGAAGGCACAACTAAGCTGGCTGAGAGCTATTTTATCTCCCCAGCCAGCAAGTTGTGCCTTATAAACCAGTAACTTAAGGTACGTACATATCCGCCATACCGGCGCAATTCATTTTGCCATCATCAATCTTCTGTATGGGGGCATTTGGTGACACTATACTCCTGACACCGAACGTTTCTTGCCCGCACAACCTCCCAGGTCCGTATGCAGTTTCCATCGTGTCCATCTTCTTCCAGGTGGCTGCTACTACGGCCGGGTCAAAGCTATTTGCCGCTTCATAAGCTTGTGCCAGGCAGTATACAGCATTGAACCCCTTTAGCATGTCTGGAATAAAATATCCATAATCAGCGAAAGCCTTGGCACCAATTTGTTTAAACAGAGGTGTGAACATATCATCAGGCAATGCCTTTACCTCCTCTGCAGTCTCCGTACTAAAACCTACCATGATAACCTTTGTTAGTATCCTCGGGTCCGAACCAGCAGCTTTTTGCAGACTATGGAAAGCACCGTTATTACCCATCACAACACCATTGAACCCCTGTTCCCGACCCCCCTTGAGGAAAGCAGCCACATGTGACTCCCATCCGGGGTTCACCATCCAAGCGTCAGCGTTAAGGGTGACACACTTTTGTGCCAAAGGATAGAAGTCCACAGTATCCAAGCCCCAACCGAACACCGGATTCTTCATAGTAAGCCCGGCTTCCTCGGCTAGTTTCTTAACTTTTGGACCGACATCTGCAATAGCCCCATCATCTGGCATGATGAGAAGCAGATCTTTCACATCAGGGTAGTTCTTAACGAGGTAATTAATAGTGGCCTGAGCTGTTTCAACAGTACCCCAAGACGCTTCTAAAACGTATGGTGTGTTGGCATTTATATCTTGAGGTGTGCCATTATTCCAATCTGGAACACGGATTACATTGGCCGGGTCTGTGACTGTTGCCAAAGCATGAACCATTGCACCCATGCCACAACCAACAACCATGTTAAGTTTTTTGTCATAGATGATTCTATTAGCGGCAGTTACCACACCTTCAGGTGTATTTTTGCTGTCCTCAATTACGGGATTAATTAAGTACTTCTGTCCATTGACAGTAATACCGCCTCTCTCGTTAATTATATCAATTGCTATCATCATACCATCGACTTGAACCTTGGTAAATTCGGAGAACTGCCCACTTATGCCTTCGACTATACCGAGGTCAAGAGTTTTGGGTCCTGATGTTGTTGGTGATGTTGGGGATGCACAGGCGAGCACTGGTAACATGACCATTAATATGCCTATACAAGCAATACCAAGTCGTAAAAATAAACCTTTTGTTTTCACTTAACCCTCCTTATTTAAAATTTGAAATTGTATAAATATAATTTTCGCCAGATTTTGCTATTTAATCACCTCCCTTACCTTATTTGCTACCCGATCACTGTTCTGAATCCTACGTCCTTTTCTCTCCCGAAGCCTTTTCTTTTTTATATCCTATGGCCACAAGTCGGCTGCAACATCGTTTAAACCAAGCTCAAGTAACCTCTTTTTGCTGGGTGTACCAGTCTCTGAATCCCAGCCCAATGCCTTATAGTAATCATCACATAATGCTTTAACATCCACCGTAACATTAGCCACGGGGCCTTTTTCAAGAGGCGGATCACCCTTTAGTCTTCCTTCGAGTTTAAAATCTTTTGCTGGCTTTATCCCCTCACGGAGCGTGAAAGCTTGCCGAATAGCAGCTATCCTTTCTCCAGTGGTTGTCAGTTCCTCTGGAGTAACATCCCACCCGGTGATACACGAGAGCAGTGTTGGCAAGGCTTCTCGAGGCATAATCCAATTACCAAAGAGACATATGCCGATAGAATTGCCTACGTGTGTTTGATTCATAAGCCAACTGTCAACGGCTCCCTTTCCAGTATAAACGTTTCTAAGTAGCAAATCGCCAGGAATCTCTAGGCCTGTTATAGCCGCTCCTTCTTCTAATGGAGCTAAGCCACATTGGGTATGACGGCCAGGCTCAGCAGCTACTGCGTATGCTGTAGCAAAGCTGGGACCAAAACGAGGATCGTGCATCGCTGGTTCCTGACCATGTACGTGTATGGCGAATTGGTCAGCGCCGTGGCCAATTTTTTGTGCTGCTACTCTTACTCCGTCAGCCAAGACATCGCCAAGTCCCTCTCGCCTAACTAGCTTGTTGAGCATAGCAATAAGTGCGGTATGATTACCCCAGGTTAAATCAATTCCGTCAGTATCGCCTTTGTTAATGAGGCCATTCTCGTAGCATTCGATGGCGAAAGCGATAGCATTACCAGCTGATATAGTATCTATGCCATAACGGTTGCAAATTTCGTTGCCCATGACTATCGATTCTAAGTTATCGTTTAAACATAAGGCGCCTAAACTGCCGAGCGTCTCGTACTCAGGCTTGGATGCTCCCTTGGGGTACTTATAGTTTTTACCTGCCTCCAATAGACCGCTGCAGGGATTGGGGCAGTGTGGGCAACCATGTCGTTGATATTGGAGATCGATTACACTCTTATCACTGATTGCTGCAGCATTGGGAAAGTCAAGAAGACCAGCCCCTCCCCAGTTTTTGGTTGGGCAGTTACCAGTCATAACATCCTGAGCTGTATGGCCACAGGTGCCAAAGTCATGAAAAGCCTTACCTGTTACTGTAGTCTTAATGTAGGCGAGGAATCTCTTGGTCGCTTCTTTGAGTGCTTCTGGGTTTGCTACAGGCACCTTTTTATTTCCCAAGGCAACAACTGCCTTCAAATTTTTGGAGCCCATAACTGCTCCTAGACCGGCTCTAGCCATTGCCCTGGATTTATCGGCCATTATGGAGGCAAGCAAGGATTTTTTTTCTCCAGCCGGGCCGATAGCGGCTACACCTATATTATTGCCCAGTTTTGACTTCAGTAAATCTACAGTTTCATAGGTGTCCTTTCCCCATAGGGAAGTGGCGTCTTTCAACTCCGCTCTGCCGTCTTGCAGCAGAAGATAAACTGGTTTGACTGACGAACCTATGAAAAAGACAGCATCATACCCTGCGAATCTTAGAAATGGGCCAAATCCTCCGGAATTAGCGTCCCCCCAGGCTCCTGTAAGTGGTGATTTAGCGACAGCGGTGACCCTCGTCCCCCAGCAACTAGTGCTACCAGTAAACGGTCCGGTCAGTAGACCGAGGATATTATCCGTTCCCAGGGGGTTCACCCCGCCTTTCTGGCGACTATATAAGATTCGGCCACCGAGACCATAACCCCCGAGAAAATCACGGCAAACCTTTTCATCTAAAGTTTCCTCATTGATTTCTCCCCGGGTAAGGTCAACAAATATTATCTTCCCCATGTAACCACCTAGCATTGATAACACCCCCCTTGCAAATTAACTCCTCTAAACCTTGTGGCCGCTGTTATTTTATAGAAATCACCACCCTTGTCCGTCATTTCATTTGCAAATCTTAGAATTTAGCCGGACGAGTTAAAGTTACAGTATGGCCTGTAGTCAGTCAAGGCCCCGAAGGCGCCTATCACCGAGACACAAATGGCGATCTTCAAAATTATCAATGCTACAATAGAAAAAACTACGCTTATTTATGGCCTCTACTTCCGTGGGTGGTAACCACAGGGCCACAAAATAAAGTAGTTTAGCTGGGGTTAATAGAAAATCTGCGGAGGAGAGTGCGGGCAAAAGAGAAGTTATTCCAGATACTTGCGACGAGGTTAATAGCCCACCAAAAAGGATTTTTCAGTTTTTAGTGTAGATTCTTAAATGTTCTCCTGACCGACGAAATGAAGGTGTCGATAGCCTTCGTAGTGAGAGTATCTTTTCGGATCACGGCGTCCGCCCCTACCCGAAAGTCAGTGGGGATAGGAACTATGGCCAGCCGTCCTTGAGAGATTTGCTCTTCCACACTCTTTATGTGAAGAAAATCTAACGTCTCTCCAATCTCAACAAGATACCTGCTCCACTCAGTGTTGTTCACCGTCTCAAACTGTGAAACCTGGACTTTTAATCCTTCAGCCTCTAATCTCTTTAGAAGGATTTGATGCGAAGCCGATGTCTTTGCTGGCAATATGAATTTGCGACCATCAAGGTCTGCCAGCTCTATTTTGTCCTTTTCAAGGATATGGTCAAACGGAGAGGTGACGATGACCATTTTTTCATGGGTTGAGAGTGGTATGAACTTGAGTTCAGAATTATAGTAATCCATACTGACCACGATGCCAACGTCAAGTTGCGAGTCAAGGACATCTCGAACGATATCAAAAGAGGAAGCATTTCTCATTACGAGTCTTACTTCTTTGAAGTTTGGCTGCTCAAATCGTGGTACTACTGTTCTCAGAGCAATAGCGAAGGTAAAGCATATTCCAGCCCTCAACATAGGTTGTTTCAGAAACTCCACAAACTGCTCTGCACTAGCCATCTCGTGGTAAATTCGGCTAGCATATTGAGCAAGGTCTTTTCCAGTTTGGGTAAGACGCAGTGTCCCCCTCTTTGCCTCGAATAATTTGGTTCCTACATGCCTCTCCAGTGCCCCTATGTGATAACTCACGGTTGGTTGGGTCAGACATAGCTTCTCCGCAGCCAGCTTGATGCTCCTTTCGCAGACAACGAAATGGAAGACGATCAAATCATTAGGGTTGATACTAGGAATCATCATAAATCTGTTCCGTCAAACTTGATACTAACCACACATTCTATTGAATGCCTTTGCTCATCTCAGTCTGAATGGGCAGGTCAATTGGTGTCGGGTGCGCTTCGTTTAAGCTTAGTCCAAATTTAGAAGGTTATCATATAAAATTTCAATCTGCAAGTTGTTGGCTACGGTAGAGGTCACAAATAAGCGTAGTTTTTTCTATTGTATCATTGATAATTTTGAAGATCGCCATTTGTGTCTCGGTGATAGGCGCCTTCGGGGCCTTGACTGACTACAGGCCATACTGTAACTTTAAGTCGTCCGGCTAAATTCTAACGTTTGCAAACGAAATGACGAACAAGGGTGGTGATTTCTATAAAATAACAGCGGTCACAAGGTTTAGAGGAGTTTATTTTGACCTCACCCCCGTAAATTAGTCCATGTATAATTAGAGTCTTCTTTTTTGGCATGTCCCACGGTATGAAGCTTAGGTGACTGATTAGCAATAGGAGGAAGTAATGAATGCGAGCTTTATCTTTGATTCTTTAAAGAATTGCTAAGCAATCTCGATTTAGATTGGAGATCTATAGCTCTAAGACTAGCTTAGATATCAAACCAGATTCAGATTCAAATTAAGTGGTTAAAGGAGGATAAGTAATGAGTATTGAAACTTGGCATAAAGAGTTTCCTGATGTTCATCCCCATATAGTGTTAAAGACAGATTTATTAAGACAAGGTATGGATATTACAAAGGCAGCACTTGATAATTTTCAGCAAAGGGATGACTTGCTGTGGAAAGGTTTCCACCTCTTTTCCTATGATATGCAAGAGACTAAAGTTTATGGAGATAAGATACCTTATAGTATACGCCTTGAGGATGGGTGTAATATTCAAGTTCGAACGAACAGGTTTGCCCCATATTTACTTGATTTGGTCGATGGCGAATTTATGCTTCGTGAACGTGAAAATGGTTACACAATCGCCAGAAAGATTTGGTTTGAACGTAAGCCCAGATGGTATGATATGAGGACAAGAGATGGTATTAGAATGCCTGCCATTGTTCAAGGAATGTCTCGGATGATGTATGTCTTGCTAAACAAGTACTGCGAGCTGTTTAATACACATGACGAGTGTTTTTTTTGTAATTTAAATAGCACACTTAAAGATCAGAAAAAAGGTGGTGAGGATGTGGTGGCCCGTATGGAGCCTGAACAGGTTGCCGAGGCAATTCAGACAGCCCTTCACGTAGACCATCATTATGGGTGGTTATATCTAAGCGGCGGAACAATTACTACAAAGTATAGGGGACAGACTGAGTTGGACTTCTACTGTACTCGTCTAAATACTATCAGAGAAAGGCTACAGGTTTGGATACCAGCTGCTTTTCAGGTTGCTGCTTATGATGATGAAGGTTGGAAGAGAATATACGACACTGGAATTCCCAGCATTCAACCTAATATTGAAGTTTGGGATAAAAAGCTATTTAAAAGGATTTGCCCTGGAAAGGAAAGGTTTGTCGGCTATGACGAATGGATTAAGAGAACAATCAGGGCGGTTGATTTTTGGGGACCAGGCAAGGTTAATCCTAACTTCGTCATCGGGGTTGAGATGGCAAAGCCTTATGGATTTGAGGATGTGAGTTCAGCGGTAAAGTCAACTGCTGGTGGTTGGGATTTTCTTATGAGTCACGGGGTATTGCCGAGGTATAACACATGGTGTCCCGAGCCGAACACTGTCTTCGGTCAGCAGGAACAGCCAGTACCTCCTTTGAAATATTTTATTGAAGTGCAAAAGGCATACACGGAACTTCGCCAGAAGTACCATTTTGACCCTCCATTCCCAGCGACTACATCCTTCTTCTCTTTTCATCATAATTGTTTGAACGACTTCGAATTCTATCATGGCACTGGGCCTCTGTCCAAAAAATATCTGGACGAGAGGTTGGGAGTACAGCTAGGAGAACGGGGCGGTCGTTTTGATCAAGAAGGCTACACCCTTTAAGGCGAGTAAGGGTTGTACATTGAAAAAACGCTGGCTGAATATGTTTCCAAGACAAAGTTCGACGATCTGCCCAGGGAACCGCTTGATCTCATAAAGAGCGTAGTATTAACCATTATGGTTCTCCGGAAAACCCGCTAACATATGAGGAAACCATGGGACCCTTCTGAGACTATGTCAGTTAGGGGGTAAACCATTAGGCTCAAAGGAGGTATAAAATGGCTATCATTGAATATACCAAGGAAGGAAGAATTGCTATATTCACTATCAACCGACCTGAAGCAATGGGGGCGTTGAATATGGAAGGAATGAAGCAGCTGCATAATGCCCTTCTCGATTTTCGTGACAATGATGAGCTGTGGGTTGGCATTATCACTGGTACTGGTGATAAAGTGTTTAGCGCTGGGGTAGATATAAAAGACTATTTACCCTTCGTAAAAAGAACTTCAGATAAACCGTGGCAAAGACCATCTGGGATAATGCGGGCATTAAGTATTTGGAAGCCCCTTATTGCTGCTTGTAATGGTTTAACCTATGGGGGTGGCCTGGAGATAGCTCTTGCCTGTGATATGGTAATTGCCTCAGAAAATGCTACGTTTAGTCTACCTGAGGTGACAGTCGGTGTGTGCCCGGGAGGTGGTGGCACGCAAAGACTGCCGCGCACTATTCCGATGCGCTTAGCTGCCGAGATGCTATTCACCGGAAAGGCGATAGATGCCCAAGAGGCATATCGTATAGGGCTAGTAAACAAGGTTGTGCCAATAGACCAGCTTATGACTGAGGCTAGGAAGTTAGCCGAAACTATCTGCAAGGCAGCCCCACTAGCGATAAGAGTAACCAAAGAAGCTATGATGAGGGGCTTGGACATGAACCTTGAGGATGGCTTGCGGCTTGAGGATGAGTTTATTAGATATATTATGTCCACCAGAGACTTTGAGGAGGGAATTACCGCCTTCCGTGAGAAGAGGAAGCCTAAATATGAGGGGAGGTAACCTTGTCTAGGAGAGAAGAGTAACTGAGGGCAAAGAGGGGAACATGTCAAAAAGGCTTATATTAAAGGAGTTGTCCCGCTATAAAATAGGCACCTATGCTGACATTATCTATAGAAATGCACTTCTATATTCGGATGAGGAAGCCTTCGTGTACGGCTTAGAGAGGACAACATTTGCTGGGTTTAATACCAGAGTAAATAGCTTAATCCACGCCCTGTGGTCGATGGGGATTAAAAAGGGAGACGTGCTCGGCATCCTGTCCTGGAATTGCCTGGAGTATGCTGATGTCTATGGGGCGGCGATGAAGGGGAGATTCATTGTGTCGCCGTTCAATCCCAGGCTGCAAGCGAATGAACTTGACTATCTCATCAATTATTCAGAAGCCAATACCCTTTTTGTTGGTCCAGAATTAGTAGAGATGGCTAATTCACTGCGACCACGCATACCCAAGGTTAAGAACTTTATCTCCTTTGAGGGCCCTGCTCCCGAGATGATTTGCCATCGTGACCTCTTGGCTACCTATCCTAAAGGGGAGCCCGATGTTCAGGTTGAAGAGGATGACCCTCTCTTCCTATTTTATACCAGTGGTACTACGGGTATTCCCCGTGGCGCCTTATATGCTCACAGCCATGCCATAGATAATGCCAGAACCCTAGTCATCGGACTTGGCTTACAACCAAGGGATAAGTATATTCAGATTATGCCTCTCTTCCACGCTGGTGGAGCTACACAGATGTGGGCTTACTTCTATGTCGGGGGAAGCAGTGTTATCATGCCTCAAAGGTCCTTTGACCCGGCAGCTACCCTGCAAGCTATTCAGGATGAAAAGGCTACTGACATCCATATTGTGGCTACACATTTGGCGTCCTTTTTTACCCTACTCGATATCGATACGTATGACCTCAGCAACTTGAAACGGGTATGGTATGCTGCTTCTCCGATGCCACTGGAGCTACTGAAGAAGGGGATGAGGATGTGGGGTCCCATTTTCGTCGAAGGCTACGGTTCAACTGAAGATGGTCCAAACGTCAGCATGTTATCGAGACAACAGCATGATGTTCTGGATAGACCCCTTGAGGAACAGGGAGTTCTGACCTCCGCTGGCTTCCCAGATATTGGTGTGCATGTCAGGATTGTGGATGATAAGGATAATGACGTCGAGCCTGGTGT